>Ga0183099_1000512_pt1 | contig 28343 bp, 37 predicted proteins | sample Biomet1_FD_127788 | JGI IMG/M metagenome (GOLD analysis project Ga0183099, IMG submission 127788) | Microbial communities from bioreactor (seeded with anoxic lake sediment) at LBNL, California, USA - Biofuel metagenome 1 | ecosystem: Engineered > Bioreactor > Anaerobic > Unclassified ...
CGCGCGTGAGTGCGGCCGCCGGAGTTGAGCCCGGAGCCGGCGGCGTCCTCGTTGAACGCGGCGCGGTTTTGTTCCGAGGTTGCGGCGGCGGCGTTTGCCTGCTGCCGGTAAACAGCCGGGATCTTGGCAAGCTCGGCGTTCGCGTCCGTCAGGTTTGCGTTGTAGGCGCTCTCCAGCGCGGTGGTGTCCGCCGTCTGCTTTGCGTCGTACATGCTTTTGATATAGTCCTCATAGGAGTTCGGATTTGTGGTCGACATTTTGTTCGCTCCCTCCGCAATTTTTCAGGATTTCACCGGGCATAGATGTGGATCGTCGACGTTGACGTATAATCTGTGCTGTACCCATACGCTTCGCGCAGGTTGATGCTGGCCTGGGTGACTTTGAAAAGGGCGTAAACGCCGGCAATATACGACCCGCTGCTTCCGGACCATGAGTTTTCCGCAACGCCCCACTCGGTGGCGGTAGTGGAGATCTCCGCTCTGGGGATCACGACGGAGCACTTCCGATTGTTTATGGAGTCATCCGTGTGGCACGGAATGTTAATGACGACCAGAAGCTCGTGATAACTGGCATAGTTGTTGTTCGTGATTGCGGTAGTCCCGGTCGCCGAGCCGATAGAGGTCCAAACGGCCGCAGCGGCGCCGAGGCTTGCCAGTGCGCCGGTTGCAGAGCTCGCCCCGGTCCCGCCGTCCGCAATGGCCACGTCGTTGCCGCCCGGGTAGTACTGCGCGTTATTCGTGACCTTATCGAGCAAGAGCTGGGCCTTTGTGACCTGATGCGGGTTGTCTATCCGGGTGGCGTGGCTGTCGAAATTTGTCGTGAGCGTGCCGACGTTTTTCGTGAGCGAGCCGACCTCTTCGACGAGCGTGTTGACAGGCGCCACGACGTCGTCGTTGATAAAAGTCTTGATGGTATTTCCGGCGAGGTCAAACTTGGCTTTCATGTCGGAAGCGGTCAGGCGATCCGTGATGTTGGGGGTATCGGAGAGCCTGGAGATGATGTTCAGATCGGTGCCCAAAGTGGAAAGGTTGTCCATTTTTTTCTCCTATTTTGCACGGCCGACGGTATTTACGGAAATGAGCGCGGACAGAACCGACGCGTTCGTCCCGGCGGCGTGGTTTTGAAAAAGTAATTTCATGTACATGAATTTCAGGTGCATTACGACTCTCGCCGAATGGGGCATGACCGCGTCCGCCCGGAAGGAGAGAGCGCCGAAGTCCCAGCGGGAGAAGTCGAGCCCGCCCGAACCGAAGTAGGAAATCAGCGCGGAGCCGGCGGTGCCGGTGTCCGTGGACGCCGCGACGGTCACCGAGCCGAACGAGGCAGGATTGCTCGTGATATACAGCTCGTTTACGCTCTTTTGCTGGTCCTCCGCGCCGAAGGCCATGGAACCGGATTCCCAGTAGGCGTCGATCACCTCGCCGCAGTCTGAGGTGTACTGGTCGGAGACTTCCCTAATATGTCCGTCCGGCGTTCCGATGAACAGCGTACCGCCGCGCCGTGCGAAACAGGTCGCCGGAAAGTCGCTGTAAATGTACCAGACGTCCGCCGCGTAGTTGTGGACCAGCGCCTCGGAGCCGCAAACGACGTAGTATTCCTGCGTCAGGTTGTCGTCCCAGCAGACGCAGGAGGCGAGGTCGAAGCCGGACAGAGTCTTCGCGGTGCGGTCGGATATGCGCGCGGCCTGCCGCTCGTCCATCGTCAGGTTCGACGCGTAGGCCGAACCGTTTCGCCACTCGTAAACCCCGCCCGCGCAGAGCGTCCGGGGCGAATTGAGAACGAGCTGGGCTTGTCCCGGCGCGGTGTTGCCGAGGGAGCGGTGGATGGGGTTCGTGAAAAACGTCGCCGTCACCGTCCCGTCCGAAAGCGTAGTGTAGTCGTAGCGAATGAGCCACGCGCTGTCCGTCTTGAACGCGGCGAGATTGCCGTAATGGCGGATGAGCGCCGTCAGAGGGGTGCCATCTTCGCCCACGTCCACGAAGTTCAGATCGGGGAAATAATCCGCCGCCGGCTTTCCGTCGTAGTCAAGCCCGGAGTACAGCGCCCGGTTCGACCCGTCGCCATACAAAAACACCCGGCTGTCCGTCGAGCCGTTATACAGCTCGGCGTATTTCATGGCCGTCACTTCCAGGCGGGGATCGGACACCTCGCTGGAGGTCCAGGTGACCTCGACCGAGTTGATGCCCTGCGGAGGGGCCGTGGCGAGCACAGCCCTGTGGCCCGCCGTGTCCGCGGTAAAGCTGAGCGGGGAAGGGGCGGTCATCGTCAGGTTCATCACGTTGTCGATGGACTTTACGTCGGTGTCCGGCAGCACGAACAGCTTGCTGGTCCCGTCCGGCGAAAAACGGCACCGGCGCTGTGGGGTGAGTTTATTGACCTGCTCCAGCGCCGTGCCGCCGCCGGACGGCGCGACGCCTACGGCGACGACCGGGACATACCCGGTTACGTCCGGGATGGCCGTCTTGCCGACGGTTGTGCGATCAAACGACCCGCCGACGCCCGTGCCGCCCGCGTCAAAAGCGGAGCCGCGACCTCGTCGCCGATCTGCTTGGCAAATACGATCCGCCCGCCGTCCCCCAGCGTCCACGATACCGTCCATCCCGGAAAACTGAGGTTATAATAGATTTTTTGCGCAAGTATTAGGTCGGTGTCGTCCGCGGCGACATCGAGGGTCTGGCTGGCGCCGTCCAGCGTGATCGTGACGGTCCCGGCTGCGGAAGCGCCCGAAGTGAGCGTCAGCGTGTCGCTCGGGGACCGCGGCGGAATGCCCGTCCCAGACTTTATACGCGCCGCCCGCGAGGATATACAGCTTTCCGCCGAAGCCGAACATGGATACGGGCCCGCCCGTGCCGCAGCTGCCGAGGCTCGTCCGCCGCCACGCGGCGCCGGCCGGCTCGAGGCTCCAAAGAACCCCGGACGCCGCCGCGACCAGGACCTCCGAGCCGCCGATGTTGCCGCTCCACAGCGCCTTGACGCAGTCCGCGGTACTTTGCGTCTCGTCGATTAAAACGGGGCAGAAATACCACAGATACGGGTCCGCGTCTGTCTCGTGATTGACGATGGAGAATTTCCAGACGCCGCCGTCCAGATCCTGTATGTAATAATTCAGATAGTCGTGCCACGTGTTATAGGTCAGCGTTCCGCTTGTTCCGGACAGGACGAGAAGCCCGCCGTCGCCGACGGATACGGACGAATATGCCGTGCACTCGAACGTGCTGGAATCCATCTCCTTGAGATACAGCACCTCGGGGTCGATGTGTATACCCAGCGACGGCGACAGAACCGCGATATCCCGCGTTCCCGGCCGGCGCACGAGGTTTCCCGCGTCCGTCACGCGCCAGTTGCGCATTTCCGCCGCCTCGCCCATCTTTAGTGACGTGTCGCCGTCCGGGGCTTCGTTCAGCCCCAAAAAGCGGCTGATGCGGTACGCGCTTCCGGATGTGCCTGAAATTCTTGCCATGGATCTCACCAGCTTCCAAATTCGTTGTACTCGCCGAGGCCGTATTGGTCGTCGGGCGTTTCCCACTCCATGGGCCGCGACCGGGCGGCCGTCGCTTTCAGCTCCTCGTACCGCTGCTGGTGAAAGCTCGCCGCCTGCGGGTTTTCCGTCACCTGCAGCTGCGCCGCCAAGCCGTAGGGCAGAACCGTCAGGCACAAGTAGTCGTCCAGTCCGATTTCCCCGGTCAGGTCCGCGATGGGCTCAAGAACGGGGCGTACTCCGCCGTCCAGAGCCGCGAACGTGTCGGACAGGGGGTAGAGTTCCGCCGAAAGCGTACTGAGGATCGACGGGGCCTGCGCCTCGTAGGCGCTGATGTCCGCCGTGTAGTCCGAGCTGGTGACTTCGCCCATGAGCGCCATCGCCGCGTCAAATATGTCTTGTCCCGTCATGAATTTCCCGCTCCTTCCATATTGCTCCCTCCAGAATCTGTATGTTGCGCTCGATCCGGGTTTCCGTCAGCCTCCGAGGTCGTCGATCTGCGCCCTCCACGCCTGCCGCTGGGCGAGCACGTCCGCGTAATCCGCCGGCGTGGAGACGCCCTCTATAATCTTGCAACAGACATAATCCGTGGCGGCGAGTTGCGCCTTGAGGACCGCGATCTGCTCCAGCTTTTCGGAGGCGGCGGTCTCCTGATCCAGTGCGGCGAGCTTTGCCTCGTCAAGCGTCAGAGCTGCGCCGTCCCATTGATACGCCTGCAGCCGGTTGCCGCCAAAGTCGTAATTCTTCGGATCAATGTCCGCTTCTTCGCCGGTCCCGGGCGTATCGGATATGCTCAGGACATGCCCGGTGTTATCAAGATTTAAGTAGTACATGCCGTTCTCCTCACACGCTCGTAGCGAGTATTTTATAAGGGATCATGTAGGAGTTGTCGCTTACGTTGCTGCCGCTGTAGCCTCTATAACAGGTCGCGAAGACGGCGGAAGTTCCGGAAAGGTGTACCGCTCTTCCGTATGTGTAAACGGTTCCCGCGCTGTTATACGCTGCTAGCAGATATCCGTAATAAACGCCGCTGTACAGATACATCAGATCGGTGGACAGGCTCTCGTGATCCGGAGACCATATATAGAGGATTTTGAATTTGTTGAAACTGGACACGTTTTGACTGAGCGTGACGGTCTGCGCCGCAAAGTCGCTTGTCGGGCTGCCGTTCGTCCACAGCGTTTGCCACTTGGCGGCAGCACCCAGATTCGCCCGTGCATCGGCCGTGGATGTACCAACTCCGTACATGGTTTTCCATGCGACCGCCGGCGTTGATGTGCCTGTCACAATACCGATGTACTGAATGCCATAACCAGAGGTTATAAATATCGTCCCGCTGATGCCGTTCGATCCACCGGAGTAATTTTGCCAAACGGCAAATCCTTGATACCAAACATTCGCTACCGCTTTTGGACCCCAACCTGCGGTATCCTCCATTCTAAAGAATGCCGACGGGTAAGTGGGGGCGGCAGTCTCAAACGCCGCCCAAAAGGCCGCAAACGTGGCATAATAACCGTCTACGTTGGGGACAAGATTGGATGTGTCGCCGCCGGATTCTAACGGCGAATAATTTGTGCCGCCGTCGGTTGACAGGGAAAAGCCGTCAGACGCCCTCACTCTGAAGCGATTATTGCCGGCGACCATCTGCGCGTCCACCTCGGAGCCGTCCGAAGCAGATGACACAAAAACGTCAGATTGTAAGCTCCCCCCGACGGCAGACATACGCGCACCACCACTTGTTACGATGATGTAGTGATTTCCGTCTGCGGAACGTAATAGGCTCTTGATTTTCGTCCAGAGACACGCAAGGCCGGTATTGTCAAGTATTTTCATGTTCTCACCTTACCCAGCGATCAAGTACAAATCCCATTGATTTCCTCGTTCGTCAGGGGGACCATATCCGAAACCAGCATATAGCTGGACATATCCACGAGCCCGGCCAATATATCGAACATATAACTTGACCCCGAAGAGAACGTAAGGGCCGTTCCATCCGAACCTAATTCCAGTTCAACTGCGTTGGTCACGCCGCCGTGGGTCACAAGAAGCGTCATGTTGGCCGGGTTAACATCAATTTTGTCTCCCGACACCAAAGCGCTTGTAAGTTGGAAAGCATAGTAGGAAGCAGGGTCGCCTATTTCAGCGCTTAGATGATAATACGCCGCCGCGAGTCCGCCCGCCGGAACGGTGTAGATCAAATGCCCGCTATCCAGTACGACAACGGCGTTTGAACCCTTGGGATATATTGCTCCGGCGCCATCACAGAAGAAATCATTCGTCGTAAGGCCATCGGTGATGTTATACACTTTTCCCAGATCGGCGGCCGAGGGCGTCATAGCGAGAAGTTCCGCTGACGTCTTACACCCAGCCAACGTATATACGGTGGTAATCTTGTTCTGCAAATCACTGATCGCTGTACCTGCGGTTTGGAGCGCCGAAGAGAGTGTACTGCATCCGCTGAACGCGCCAGATTTATCTGCACCGGCTTGGAGCGTAACGTCAGCGCAGTAAAGGGTGACATCACTCGATAACGCTTTTCCGTTCACCGTGCGCGAAGTAGGCACTCTGGTCGTGTCCGTCGGATGGGAGTGATCGGCACGGGCATACTTGCCGTTATCCGTACCGACAGCGCCAGAAGTGCTGTCTACAGGCGGAGTTGAAGCGCCTGCCATTGCGTGGCCGTAAAGCGAAGCGGTAGCGACACCGTAAGTCGTGCCGGAAACTGCATGCGATACAGGCGCCCGGGAGGTATCGGTTGGGTGGGCATGGTCAGCACGGGCGAACTTACCATTGTCTGTGCCAACAGTACCGGAACCGCTATCCACCAGCGGCGTCGAAGTGCTCGCCATGGCATGACCGTAAAGTGTTTGAGACGCAACACCATAGGTCGTGTCAGCGGAAGCGTGTGATACGGGTGCGCGGGAACTATCAACAGGATGGACGTGGTCCCCATGCGCCCACCCAGGGTCGTTGCCAATTTTCACCAAACCGTTCATACTCGGTGTTGCAGTGGATGCCGGCGGGAGAACCCCCGTCACATAACTTTTGATGATTCCCCATAAATGAATAAGTCCATCGTAATCTAGAAACGACGCCATAGTGTTTCTCCTTTCATGGGACCGAATTTGCCGATCTTATCGCATTTTCAATATCGGTGTTGGTCATTGGATCGGCGCCCGTGACCACGTCCGTTCCCGCGCCGATATTTTCCCGGGCCTGCGCCTTCTGACTGTCCGTCAGCTCCTGCGCGGAGATATGCACGGCGTCCGCCGCGGTTTTTTTGATCTGGTCGTTCAGGTAGCTCGTCCAGTCCATATGGCCTCCTTGTTTTTAAGCGCCGTGTATCAAAGCGGGGGGCGGGAAGCCCCGCCCCCAGAATGCAATCAGACGACGGTGAACGAAGCGATGGGGCTGTTGATGGAGCCGTCTTTGTAAGCGTAGGCGCGGATTTTGCTGCCGGTGGGAGCGGTGAAGGTCCCGCCGTAGACGTGAACCGTTTCGGTGTCGTCGGTGGATTTGACCTTGGGGTTTGAGCCGTCGACGGTGTACTTCACGGTCGCGCCGTCGGGCCCGGCGATGGTGACGGTGGTGACGTCGGCCGAGATGGTGGGCGCGGCCAGATAGTTTTTCTCGGCGTACACGAAGATGCCGTCGGCCTTCTGGCTCAGCACGAACGCGTCGTAGCGCACCAGACCCTCCATGAGGGTGCCGGCGATGCCGGGGGCGTTGTCGTTCGCGCGCAGCAGGCGCAGCTTCACGGGGTCGGCGGTGGCCCTCTTGTACTTGATCATGAACTCGACGCCGGCGGGCATGCGGCTCGTAGGCACGGTGACGACGGGGGAGCAGTTGATCTCGGCGATCTTGCCCTTGACGACGGCCTTGTCGGTCCAGTTCTGGTTGTTCGCCATCTCGCTTGCAAGCTTGCAGGCGACGGCCACGTCCGCGCGCACGAAGGTGACGCGGTTTTCGGTGGGCACGTCCGCGTCGTCGAGAGCGGCGTGAGCCTTGAGGATGGCCTCCATGATGGTGTCCTTATCCAGCGCGGTGGCGTTCAGAACGCCGAGGCCCGCGCCGTTTGCCCACACGTTCAGGCGGTAGGCGTCGATGGCGGGCACGTACCGCTCGTCCCACATCTGCTTGAGGTAGGCGGCGGACTTTTTCTTGAAGTTCTGGTCCTGCACGTATGTAGCGTCGAAGGTCTTGGTGAAGGCCTTTTTCTGCGACAGAGTGTAGGTGCTCAGCTCGTCGTCCACTTCGGACGGATCGCCGAAGCGGTTGGAAATCTTACTGAGGTCGTAGTTGATCAGCTCTGGGGTGTCCAGCGTCCACACCTTGATGGCGTTGACGCCCTCCCAGTCGTAGTCGGTGCCGACGAAGGCGTCGGTCACGGAGCCTTTCACAAAGCGCTCGTCGAGTTTGCTTGCGTATTTTTCTGCCAGATTCACAGTAGCCATAATTCAGTTCCTTTCGTAATCTTCCCCCGCGGGTGCGGGGGGTCATGTGCCGTCGTCCCAGAAGGCCGACCAGTCGTCCTCTGTGGGGGCAGACCCTGCCGTGCGGCGGCTGCCCGCGGTGCGGGCCGTATTTTTTTCGTTCTGCGCCCGGGCGGAGGCCGATTCCTTCAGAGCCCGGTTCTCGGTGCGGAGCTTTCCCGCCTCGTAGATGTCGTAGGAGTCGGACAGGTTCATGCCGCCGGCGACGCGCAGCCAGACCTCCCGGGGGATGTCGAACGGCTTCACGTCCCCGCGCGTGCGCGCGAAGTCCTGAAACCCCGCGCGGCGCTTCTGGTCTGCCCGAACGTCGGCGGGATCTTGAGCGCCGCCCGCCTGGGCCAGGAGCTCGGAAAGCTGCCGCTCGTAGCGGACCTTGTCCAGCGCCCGGTCGGCGCTGATGCCGTTGCGGCCCGACATCACCTGCGCGCGGGCGTTGTCGATGAGGTCTTCCACGCTCGCGCCGGCTTCCGAAGCCATCTGGCGCAGAAACTCCTCGTGAGCCTCGGACTCGGCGACCATGCCGCGGGCGTCGTCCCGCTCTTCGCGGACGTGGTCGTAATCGAGGCCCTTTTGCCCGAGGGTGATCAGTTCGTCCCGGTTCACCGTGCGCGTCTGTCCGAGGTGCTTGAGTGGAAAGAGCTGGTCTTGCTCCTCATCGTCCTCGTCATCGACCCCATCGGCCTGGGCGTCGGCGCCGGGCGTTTCGTCGTCCCACGCCTCGTCCCAGCCGGAGGAATCCTGTTCGGCTTCGGATTCCGCCGGGGATTCCTCCTCCGCCGTGAAGGGTGTGTTTTCGTCCATTCGTGCCTTTCTGCCGTTGGTGTCCGGCTTTTGTCTCAGGTTTGATCTGCTCGGCCGGGCGAAGCCCGTCCGGCATCATCCTCGGCCCTTCGGGCCTGCGGATGGCGCGCCCGTCCGGGCGCGGCTCGCGCCAAGCGCTTCGCCCGATGGCCGCAGCAGGTTCTGCCGTTGGTGTCCGGCTTTTTTCATTGGATTCGCCGTTGGTGTCCGGCGGTTCGTATCGTGCGGGGAATTATTTGCCGGTGTTCAGGTTCATGATCGCCGCAAGGCCCGTCGCCACGGCGAGAACTACCAGGGCTTCCCAGCCGCCCTTGGGGACCACGCCTCCGCTCTCCAGAAGCTTCGCGGCGAGAACTCCCACTGCCGCCTGCGCAAACGTACGAAGCGCCCGGTAGAGCGCCTCATGCTTTTTCAGCCATTCCATCGCTGCACCTCCTAAATGCCCAGAAGTTTGGCCCACGTTTTGGGCCCCACCACGCCGTCGGCCGTAAGGCCGTTCGAGCGCTGATATGTTTTGACGGCGCAGTCTGTGTTTGTCCCGAAAACACCGTCCGCGGCGAGCGACTTGCCGTCCGCGCCTTGGATCGCCAGGGAATCCATCAGGCGCTGCACGGCTTTGACCTGCCCGCCGGTGCAGCCGGTCTTCAGTTCGTTTACGGTCAGGGCGATCGCCGCGCCTGCCGCCGGCGCCGTGGACGCCGGGGCCGTATGGAACGCGGAGCCGCCGGCCGACGATAACACCCAGCTCACGAAAACCGCGCACCACGGGTACGCGCTGCCGGTTACGGCCTTACCGTAATACCAGGTGTTGTATTTAACATTGTTGGAGTTCGCGGGGCTCTCCTTGGTGCCGGCCTCCGAAAGAGCCTTCGCGACAGCCATTTGCGCTGTGAATACAGCAGTATATGCGGGCCGTCCGTAGCCGGTGATAGACGCTTTTGCGCGCGTGCGCTCCATCACTTCGCCGCCGTTCGAGTCGTTTCCGACGGCGGTGTTTCCCTCGACGGCGACGATGCCGTCCGAAAGGACCTTTTCCACGATGCCGGTGTGGTCGCGCTTCGTGTGGCTGCCCGCCCAGTCGTAAAATACGACGTCGCCGACCTGCGGCGTCTCGGTGTAGGCGTGGTAGCGCCCCTGCGCTTTGAACCAGTCCGCGAGAATCCCGCAGCTCGCGGTTTTTGTGCACAATGCCATCGTTATCCCTCCTTATTGATCCGCTCGGCCGGGCAAAGCCCGTCCGGCGTCATCCTCGGCCCCAATGGGCGAGTTCAGTTTTCCTTGCTTTCCAGCCGGTCGAGGCGCTTGTGCGCCTGTTTGGCGGAGGCCTCGACCGCCGCCAGGCGCGACACGACTTCCAGATGCTGCTGCTCCATTTTCGAGGCGAGGGTGTCCTGCTTATTTTCGATCCGGTCCGTGGTGGAGCGGAGGTGCCCCAACTCCACCAGGACCGTTGCGCCATTTTTAGCCTCGGTCTGATCGTCCGTCTTTTTATTCCGGCTGAACGCCAGATAGCCGAACACGATCGCCGCAATCCCGGCCGCGATGCTAACTGCCGTTTGCCATGTTATCATGCGGCCGTACCTCCGCTTCCTTCGTTCTTGACTGCGTTTACCGCATCCTGTACGGCTTGCGTGGTGTCGCCGAGTTTCTGACCCATGGTCGCGATTCCTGCCGCGTCAAGCTTTCCCTCCGTGATGATGTACACCATACAGGCCGCAACGGATGCCACAGCGCCCGCCACCGTCTGGATGGTCCCGGCATCAACGCCCAACGCGATCGCGGCACCGACAGCGATACCGGCGATCGCGCACCAGAGTTTTGTGGATTTGAGCTTCTGCCAAAAAGTACGTGTTTTCATATGTATCACCTCCTCCTTATGCCCCGAGCAGCTTCGCCCAGGTTTTGGCGCCGACCACTCCATCCGTGGTCAGGCCGTTCGCTTTCTGATACGCCTTGACCGCTGAATCGATCAGCGGCCCGAAATCACCGTCAACGGACGACTTGTAATAGCCCATAGCATACAGCATCCGCTGCACGGCCTTTACCTGAGCACCGTTGCTACCCTTCTGCAGCTGATTGAGTGTCACAGTCACTTTTACCGCCTCCTGTGTAGTCGTTTGTGTTGGGGCCGCCTGCGCCGTCAGAATGCCGACAAGAAGCACCCAGGCAACAAACACACAGCACCACGGATAAGCTGTTGGCCCGGACACGGCATGTCCGTAATACCAAGTGTTGTATTTGACATTGTTGGAATTCGCGGGGCTTTCCTTGATGCCGAGCTGCGACCGGGCCGCTGCGAGTGCTTTGGCAGCGGTCAGAAGGGTAGTGTATTGTGGCTCGAAATAACCCGTGATGTATGTAACACTTCTGTTGCGCTCCATCACCTCGCCGCCGTTTGAGTCATTGCCCACTGAGGTATTGCCTTCGATGGCAATAATGCCGCCGTTGATGATTTTTTCCACAATTCCGGTGTGGTCCCGTTTCTTGTGGCCGCCGGACCAATCGTAAAACACAATCCAGGCCGGCTTTGGAGTTTCGGTATACGGATGCCAGCGTCCCTGCTGCTTGGCCCAGTCCGCCAGAATACCGCAGCCCGCGGTTTTTGGACAAAGTTCCATATCTCGCCTTTCTAAAATTGTATAAAAATTTTGAGGCCCCGTTGTGGGGTCTCAAACGATGCTTTAATAACTCGGTGCGCTCGCCTGTGTGCCTGTGTAGATACGACTGCCGTTATTAGTATTATGCAGCGTTCCGTAAGTGCAAGAATTTGTACTATATTTCAGAACGGAACCGTTCCAAGCGCAGAATAGATGCCCCACGCAGCTACCGGATACCGTTGTCGCATATATATCCCCATCTACGTTTGCCACAAGGCCATAATCTGTAGTGACTGAAAGTGAAAGTGTTGCATTGAAAACGGTGGAGGAGCTCATTGATGTCGTGCCGCCGTATTTCCCGGACAGTGTTATGCCACCCAAGAATGTGGCGTAGGAGGAATTTGATACTGTCAAGCAATAACCAGTAGCATTTGAAAAGGTGAACGCACTCGTCCCGGGAGTTGTCAACCGCGCACCGACTTCAACCGTTGAGCCGCCTATAGTTACATGGGGAGTACTTGAAACCGTATCAAGAGTGATAGTTTTCCCGTGCAGTTTAAATCCCGCATATGTTCCGTCGGAAACCTTAATCGTGTAGGTGTACGCGCCGGTAATAACCGGGCACTGGTCAATTGCGTGCTGTATTGTGGCCCATGGTGCCCCACTTGTCCCATCACCTGTCGCATCACTTCCACTTGTGCTAACATAGACAATCTTGTCCGCTGTCAGCGCCAAATTTAATATGTTAAGGGTCCTTACCCCATCGGAAGCAATAATCCCATCGGCGCTTACGTTTATTTCTTTTACGCTTTCAACATCGCTATAGTATAAACGCGCCTTGGCACTCTCGGCCAAAACACCGGTTTCTCCGGTGGGGTGGTTAATAGATAACGAAGCGGCTAACTCAGAAACATTTAAATGCGCATTATCATACTCATCGCGTAATCCTATTCCTCCATAGGTATTTCCGTTAATATCGATCCAGCTGTTATACCCCATCTTGCCGTAAACAACTGTGCCGTCTGCATTTGTTATTTCAAAATCGGCTCCATCATCTGCCCCTGTAGACCGCGCCGCAATCGTGTCCGCAATAATGAGCGGCGAGTAAATCTCCTTTCCGTTGATAAACGTCCCGCCGGAGGCCGTGCCATTCCGAATGGCATTTGCCAGGGAATTTGCCGTATTCGCTGTGGTGTCGTCCGTGTACTTCGACGCTTTTACCCAGTCGGTAGCAACATAGCTTTGTGCTGAAGTTTTAGCAGTTGAACATCTTAGAACGTCCCCGCCCGATCCCTGCGCCCACAGGTCGCCGATATCGTACGGCGGGGTGGGCGTGTTCACGAACACACGCCGCTTGGAGTCGGCAGTGTCCTGCGCGGTCGAGGCGTCAGCGAGTGCCTTGGTCACGTCCACGTCGGAGATGCGCGACCAACTGTAGGTCTGCGACGCGACCTGCCAGCGGTAGCAATAGCCCGTGGTCGTATCGTAGTAGAGGTCTCCGAGGTGCGTGTTCTTGAGGTCGGTGGTCGTCCACTCGGAAGCGGGTTCGTTGGAGTCGGTCGGCTCGATCGCATAGAACCACGTCGTTATTGAGCCATCTATCTGGGACTGTATGTCAGCGAGCGCTGCCGCGTTGCTTGTGACGTAGTTCGCCAAATCGGTGGCATTCGCTGTGGCGCTCGTCATGGCGTCGCTTGCAGTTGACTGCGCGTTGGATGCTGCGGAAGCCGCATTGTCCAATCCGGTTTTACTTGCAACGGCAACATCGGCCCCATTGATATTCAGGTCGGTGGAATTTCCGTCCGTCGTAGCGACTATGTCAAGGGCGCCCAAAAAAACATAGGTGCCTTTTACCGGATCGAAATATAGCTTGTTGGCCAGCGCACCATTGACCAGGGCTTGCATGGCGATAGTATCGCCGCTGAGAATTGCCTTTGCCGAAACGGTACCGTCTTCGTTTTTTTCGATCACGATGCCGTCTTTTCGGGAGATCGTGACGCCGTTATAAGTCGCGCCCTGTTTAACAGCTCTGTTGGCTTGGCGCTCGACGGACGTCAGATATGGGTATTCATGATCGACTTCCTGATCTGCCGGGCAGGAAATATCCGACACGTAGCTTTTACTGAGCGTGAGGTTCATCGTCGCAACAATGGACGAAACATCATTCACGGATACCGTGTCCCCGAGCTCGATCAATGGATTCAGACGCGCCTTCGTGGCTTCAAACGGGACGTACTCGACGTTGTGGAGCGTACCGTTTGTCGTGTTGCAAAGGGCGTCTGCAATTGCCTGCGTTGCATACGGGCAATCAGCCTCGATCGCATAGCCAGTATCATCCCCGGCACTGTAGGCATTGGCTGCGTCATCGTAAAGTGTTACCCTTGATATCGTCTGCGTATTTCCCAGACTAGAGAACGACGTGACCTCTTTCCCGAGGACCTGCGACGCCGTTCCTGGTGACTGCAAAACCACAAGACGCAGCTGCCCGGCCGGCGTAATAATCCAGTTGCCGCCGTGAGCAACGGCGATATACCCCAACACCTCGCGCATTGTAAGGTCGTTGGGGTACGACACGACGTAATCGGAGCCAGTCAAAATGATTGTCCTGCTGTCGAGCGTTACGCCTATGCGGGTGCAAATCTCGTTTACAGCGGCAGCCATCGTAATAGGCCACGTCCCCGCTTCAAGCGTATCATTGATAAACGGCTGCTCCGTTTTCAGCATGGCATCGTAGCACGTCAGAGGCGTCCACACCCGCCCCTTTTGGCGCTCGTCCACCCAGAACGTACCGACAGGCACATAATCCGTGTAGCTGCCGTCGAGCGTAAGCCGCGCGGAGAGCTCTATTTTCGCCATCCTCGGGAGATTGATCGACGCGAGGATGGTCATAGTGAGCTTCTGGGATATGGCGTTTCCAATCCATTTGTCTGCCGTCAGGAGAGCTGGGACGAGGCTGATAGACTTTACACTCTCCATCCCGTATGTAGCTTGTCCGCTGCCTCCGGGGCTGCTTATCGAAATTTTGATATCGTTTTTATGGCTGAGGTCGGCAAAATACTCCGCCCAGTTTTGCGGCGCTGTCTGCATCAAGCGCTCCTTTCTACGGCTTCACTTGCGGGTCCATGGCGATAAAGTTTATTTCTATTTCATCCCAATGGTTTACGCCATCCGCGACTGTCCTGAGCTTCCTGGTGCCGGACGTATAATAGGCGTTGTAAGATATGGACGATTGCCCGTCAGCGGCTTCCAGCGTGACATGGTCATCAACAGAATGCGCTACGAGATAATCCCATAGCGCATCAAAGCCTGTATTGCTTTTTCCGTTAAAGAACGTGATCTTGTGACCTATGTACGCCCCAATAATATCCCGGACCATTGAGCCGGAGAGGGGGCGCCCCGCCTCCTCTCCGTCCAGCACGTTAAAGCTCTCTTCAAGGTCGGAAATGGCCACGGTCACATCGAACGCCTGTCCATTGATTTTACAGTAATTCATTTCGCGTAATCTCCTTATGCAAGTGCGGCGCCGAAACGCCGCGCGACCTTACGCTGATTACGGTAGATCACTTCCCCGTCAAGCTCGGCGGTTATGTTGAATGTCATATCTCCGTTCCCGGACTCTTCGCGGACAATTCGCCGAATAAGGCTCTCAGGCGCTTCGATGTTGTTGCCGGATTTCTGATCGCCCAGCATGGCGAGAAATTGCTGATTAGGTGGGATAACCGCGCCGGTAGCAAGGTATGGAATCTGAGGTATATTAATCAGCTGCACGGAACCGGCGGAGACAACTGTTTTTCCGAGGATCTTGATTGCTCCCCAGCTGAACTTCATCTTGCTGTTGATCCAGCTGATGAACCTATTGAACAGATAAATGCCGCCGTTCACTGCATCTTTGACTTTTTGCACCAGAGCTTGCTTAATGGTGTCAAATTTATTTTTCCAATAGGATACAGTAAACTTTGGCGCTACGTTGTTGTCAAACCAGCTCTTGACGCCGTTCCACGCACCCGTAAGCCAGCTAATGATGGTGTTCTTATTTATCGCAGCGGTGGTAACAAGAGATGCCGCACCTAATGCAATGAGGGCAATGCCGAGTGGGATGGCCCAGCCAGTACAAACGAGAATGATGCCAAGAACAAGGGCCGCTCCTCCAACGATCAAAAGTATTTTGCTTATTACTTTTGAAATGTTATCCGTTGTACTGGTCCAGCTAACCGCGGCTGCCGCCGCAAGAGAGAGAGCCCCCGCCGCCATGAGCCCAATGCCGAGTGGCAAGGTCTTAGGGCTAGCAAAGGCTAAAACTGCGCCGATTACGATTAATGCTCCGCCGAGTATATAAAGGATCTTTTTTACAACGTCTTTTACGCTGTCAACTGTATGGTCCCAGTTTATTAAGACTGAAGCAACTAGGGCGGCGGCCCCCGCCGCCATGAGCCCAATGCCGAGTGGCAAGGTCTTAGGTGACGCAAGAGCCAGTATCGCGCCGAACGCCAGCAACGCAGTACCAACTACTGCGAATATTTCAGCAATTACTTTTCTTGTGTGGTCAGGGACATTTTCCCAGTTTTCTTTTACTTCGGCGGCGAGCCCCAGAGCTCCGACGGCCATGAGTCCAAGGCCTAGAGGAACATTCGCGCCAGAGAACACAAGAATTGTTCCCAGCGCCAGCAATGCACCGCTTATAATTGTCGTGATTTCATTAACCTTTTTCTTGTATTTTGTAGTGCTAAACTCGTCCAGGCCGCTAAAGTCTGGCGCGATGCCGGACGAGCCGGAACCACCGGCCCCGCTCCCACTTGTGTCGCTTGTAGTCAACTGCTGGATTTCATCAAACGGTGCGAGTGATTTCGTGGCCTCTTTCGCCGCTTTGCCGACGTCTTTAATAGCACTGGTCTGCGCATTAAGCGCCGCTGCCGAGGCCTTTGACTTGTCAAAAGTGGTTCCAAAAAGTGCAGCGACCAGTTCAGCTATCTTTGTTATGACGCCTGCAAGTAGGGTTACAAATCTTGTAAATGCCGGGATAATCACATTTACGAGCGGCTGCGCCAATACAAGCAATGCGGCTTTTAGTTTAGCGATTGCCGCTGTCGCCTCGGGGCTGGATTTAACTACAGTACCTATCCAGTCACGCAATTTTGCGAGCGCCTGCGTAATCACAACGAAAACAAGCGCGCTTCTGACAACTTCCTTTATTCTGGAAGCGAACCTGCCCATACTTTCCCCGGCGCTGTCAACGGCACCCGACATCCGATTTGAGTTGTCGCCGGCTTTGTTGATCTGCTGCGCGACCTCTCCCGCTTTTTCTTTATTGCGGTCAAGTTCAATGGTCGCATTGTTTATATTCGCATCATAACGCTCCACGCGGCCTTGTACGCTGTTCCATTCGGCCTGCAGGCCGTTGACATGTATCTGCTGGTCCTTGATCTCCCCGGAAGAAAACGTCCCGACGGACGCGCTTTGCATTTCGTACAATTTTGCTTTCGCGGAATCAAGCTCCACACCGAGTTGCTGCGCTTGATCGACCATCGGCATACGCTCCGCCTGCGCCTGGTCAATTTTATCTGTCAGTGATGCTATCTTCCGGATGAGCGTGCTGTATTGTCTTTCCAGGTCTTTATTGTCCAGCTCTGTGGAAAAAGTTATGGAACCGTCTTTCAAGAGATCACTTCCTTTGGAAAGTTCTGCGTGACATGTTGAAAATGCTGTGGTATATTTTGGGACAAAGGGATGATTATATGAAAAGCAAATTGAAAAAATGTAAGGCGTGTGGTGCTGAAATCGCCAGGAACGCCAACGTATGCCCGAAGTGCGGTGCAAATCTAGTTATGAGAAAGCCAGGCGTTATAATCGGACTTGTTATATGGATCGTTGCTATGTTCTGCATCATGAAAGCGTGCGGCGTTTTTGACAGCTCTAGCTCTCAATCTGACGCTCAAGCTACGTCTTCGGAATCGGTAGAAGCGGCTTCGAATTCGTCCAGCAAAAGCGGGGATATGGTCATTTTGGACTCCAATAATCTGAGGATAACATACACAGGGATTGAACTTACGCAATACCTACCAGGTCAGTCAAATGGATATATGCTTTCCGTCGGGCTGACTATAGAAAACAATTCTGACATGGATATAACGGTGTACCCTCAGAATGCAACCGTAAACGGGATTATGAAGACAGCCGGTTCTGGCGTTCCATTAACCGTTCTTAGCGGAAAAAAGTCCGTAACGAGCTTTTGCTTTGCTAACCTGGACAATACAGGAATAGATTCAGCACAATCTGTAGATCAAGTAAAAGAGGTTGTCTTTCAGCTGTCTATTATGGATAGCAATTCGAATGAAATAGTAAAATCCGATACAATAACCATAAATCCATAACTTTTGCCTTAAGGGCGGCTTATTTTATCCACTGGTTCAGGAGCTCACTTTCCTGCCGGGTGTAATTATCTTTGAAATCGACCAGGTTTTTGTTTTGCAAATACCACTCTTTATCGGATTTATCGAGCGCTTTGCCTTTTGCAAGCTGCTCGCGTATTCTCACGATATTTGCAAACATGCAGTTGCCGCCGATCTCGTAGTATGCAGAGATGAACGTCCACCAGTGCAAGCCGCCAGTATTTGTTTCGAAATCGTACTTCACTGCGCGGATCTCCTGACCGCATACGCGGTTGATCGGGGCAACGATATATTTAAAATCCTGCTCCCAGTCCATCAATTTCGGGGCTTTGCGGTTCTGTTCTTCGTCACCGCAATCGATAAACCAGAAGCATTTCTTAACTGCCTCTTGAAAGTCCTCCGCGGGCATATCATCGACGCCGGGGTAAAAGATAGCCAATACGGCAGCAATTTTATCCGTGTCTTCGAGCTCGTTATCAGACAGGGCAGCGCATATATCCAGCGCCGCCCTGTAATCTGATCGTATTTCGTATTCTGTGCCGTTGACATTGACACTTGTCGGAAGGTCGTACATCATCACGAAATCTCCATCAGGAGGGGCGGTTTAGCCCCTCCTTTATTTGTGATACTTTGCGGTGTATTTCGCAATTCTCGGGTTCGTAAGCTTCTGCTCGCGGGAGAAAGTCGTGTCGATCTCATCCATGACCGCCAGCATAAAGTTCGCCCAGACCGGCAGACCTCCAGCGAGAGCGTACACATTCATGCCACCAAACAAGCTGCTAGAGGCCGGCCCGAAAACGCCGTCGATGGTTTCACGCATCTCCGCGTCCTCTTTTCGAGCAACGTTGAAGATCTCTCTACTGTCTGCGGTTCTTTCGATCTCCGCCTTGTAGCTCTCCTGCTTTTTGTCCAGCATGTCGAACGCGTCGTAGAGCTTCTCAACAAATGCGCTGTCGGTGGGGTTGAACGTTACGACGGCCTTGCCTCCGTTGACGTTGAACTGGATTAGGCCGTCGTCGAAATTGAGTTCTTTTGATTCCATGTCCTACCTCATCACGTCGCCGGAGTGAACGTAACGACGCCGGCGGCAATAGCGGCAGTGCCGGTCGTGCGAGTGCCGCCAAAGGTGACGTCAATCGGCATGCCGACGCTGGTTGAACCGCCGAGTTTTGACGGCTTGATTGCAGTGGAAGGATACCGTTCGGCGAATGCAGCCGTGTCTGCCGTCCCCGCGTAGAGATGCACAAGAAGCACATCCTGGTTGGCCATTGCAGAAACGTCCTGATCCTTAACCGCCGCGTTCCACAGTTTCACCTGCGCCACGTCGCCGGCATCGAGTTCGCAGGGGTCAAAGCCCTGCGTGATCTTCGGCTTTTTGAAGGCGGTGTAGGTGTTCCCGAAAATGTCCGTTTTCGTGTCTTCGCCCCAGTCGTATTCAACGCTGGTGTCTTCGACGCGCTTGCCGATCGGGGACCATACCGGCGTTGCCGTGATGCCGGTGTTTAGATAGAGGACCAAGAGCTCGCGCTCCACGACGGAGCCGGCTGTAGTGTTAAAAGTTAGGTCTGCCATTTAATTTCACCTCATATAAAATTTCTTGAATTGAATGGATAGCTGGACCATATACGTAGCTGTACCTTCGTCGTCGGCGTAATACAGCATGCCGTTCTGCGCGATGATCTTCTCGGTCTTCGGTTCGTCCCCGAATGCCGGAGCCGCGCCGGTAATGCTTTGCTCCTGGACCCACTCCTGGAAGTCAGACACCCAATCGGCGTTGATCGTCGCTTCATCGTCGCCGCCCGGCGGCTTTGCAAAAACGCAGTACAGCCCGAAATTGTATTGGTTCGTGACGGTTGTGTTGCCGAGAATGTCGCGGCTTCGGTTGACCTCAACCAGCCCCGAAGGAAATACGCCGCCGTTCGCCGGGACCTTGTCGGTGTAGTCCACGTGAAGCGCCGACAGGATGTCGTAGCCGCTGTATGTCGCAAGCCATGTTTTCAGTTTTTCAAGCGCTGTCATACTTGCCTCCCGTCAGCGAAGTTCTGCAATTCCTGTGTCATGGCATCTTTTTCAGCAGCCAGTAAACGGCGGTCCCAGAACGGCCCGGCCTGCGGGTTGAAGGTCGTCGTGTAATTGATCGGTCGATTGCTCACAATCTTCGGGACGTGCGGCGCTTTCGTCCAGCTTCGCCACTCACCGTCTTTGTTCAGGAAGCCAGCTGCACCCGTAACTGGGTCGACCATCAACCGCCCGTAGTAAAGGAAGCGAGCATATGGCGCGATGACGTTCACGAACGGCTCAGAAATAGGCGATTGCGCGACCATCAGCTGAATCGTTGCGCCCGATCGGAACGGCATGTACTTCTGGATCCTGCGGATAACATTCGCGGTATGAAATTTCTGAACCGCGCCGCTTTGGTCAAGGCCGTGGTTTTTCAGCATCTTCTTCGGTGGATCAACACGGATTCTCCCGATAATGTTCATCCACCAGCCTCCACGTGGACCTGCGCGCCGTTCCAATACTTCGGGTCGACATACTTGATTACCACCAGCCCAGCCACTTTTGAGGGGATAAAATCGGCCCAGGTGACCGGCTCCGGCCCGGTGCCCAAGTATACTTTGTCGCCATTGGAGAGCACCACAGATGCGCCGGGGATCACCAGCAGGAAGCTGTTCGTCTCGCTGCTGCCCGTCTTGTTGACGTTCTGATTTTTGCGGAAGTCGAGGAACGCCTTATCGTATACGGTCCGCATTACGGTCTTGTCCGCGTTCAAGTGATAGACCGTCACAGTCTGATTGCATTTCGCATAGTTCACCGGGCAATGGGATTGAACGCTCAGCACGTTTCCACCCCCCGATAAGTCTCGTAATACATCAGCGCGCAGCGGTAATACTCCTGCGCCTGGGCCTTCGGGCTAGCATCAACATTACTCTGACCGCTGGACACACTCCCGATGGACGAGCTCTGCGCCGTAGCGATCGCCGTCTCAAAGTAATACATGGCGTCTGCAATGGAGCAGATCGCCATGTTCTCACTGCCGTCGTTGATTGCAGTCATGGAGTAACGCCGCTCGAGCTGCGCGAGCTTTTCAGCGGCGCGTAAAGCCAGGCGAGGAAAGCTGGCTTCTGGGATAGAGCCGCCTAAGTATGCTCCACTGATATAAAATGCGTAATCGACAGCCATAAGCGGCTCCTTTCTTTACTTCTCGGAATTATCGAACGCGTCCGGGTGCTCCTTCTTACAGTGAGCCTTCAACGCGGCTTCCGATTTGAACTCTTTTCCACAATGAGGGCAGGAGAAGCCTTTCGGTTCCTCCTGTTTCGGGGCAACGTCAATCAGCCCAACAATTCTACCCATTGCCAGTCCTCCTTACGAGGCCTTGTAGTGCAGGTAGATGCCAGCGACCTTGTTCTCGTAGGCGTCGGCGATGGCGACCTGACGGTAGCCGAACTTATATCCATCACCGGTCTGGTTGACGTCCGGGGTGATGATCTTCGGTGCGATATGCTTCGGGAACTGGATGACGGCGGGCTTGTGGATGATCATGAAGTTGATATCCTTGCCGTTGGTGGCGTCCTTGATATAGCCGCCGGCCTCCTCGCCGGTAGTGGAGCCGTCGTACTGCGTGATCGCAGTATAGAAACGAGTCTGCGGAATGTCGGTGACGTCCGCGAAGCGCGTCAGGATCTCGCGGCTCTTGGTCGTGTCAAGGTCCTGCACGAGCCCGTGCAGCGTCGGAGTGATGAACAGATGCCGATCCTCCATGGGAACCTCGTCCTCGTCCTGCTTGGTCACAGCGACACGCAGAGCCGCAACAACAGCAGCGCCGTCGGCAAGGGTAGCAGCAGCCGCCACCTTGGAGATGCCGCTGATGCCGGCGTAAGTAGCGAAGCGGAATGCGTCCTCTTCGGGTACGACCTTTGTGCGGATGAACTCGCCGGCCAGACGGCCAAAGGCGATGCCGGCAGTTTCGAGGTTGTCCATCGTGTCAACCGTGAACATACGGCCGCGGTCGAAGTTGCAGACCACGGTCTCATTGGTCAGCGTCACATCGCCGGACACATAGCCGGAGTTGCGGGAATAGTTACCAAGGCCCTGCATGGAGATCTTGGGGACAATCAGCTCATTCGCGTTGGCACCCTGCCGGACCAGATCGGGGCTGCCGTCCAGTTTGGAGGTCAGAGATGCGAGCTTATAGATTTCGTCCAGAATCGGGACGAACTGGGTCGCAAGCGTAATAGCGTTAGGCATAGTTTAAATTCCTTTCTTTCATTCGATTTTCAGTCCCGCGGCCGCGCGAATCGCGCTAACCTCGGGCGTGTATTTTGTGCCCCCTGTGGGCTGTGTGCCGGTCCCAGGCGCATACGGAGGCGGCATCTGATCACTGTCGAACAGATAGCCGTTATCCTTTTTCAGCGCCTCCAGCGCGGTCTTAATATCGTTTTCCTGGTTCTTGCTGGTTTTGAGGGTATCCACGTCCATCAGGGCGCGGATTGCCTTAGCGTTCTTGCCTTTGGCCGCAGACACCGCGCCGGATAGGAGTCCGTCAAACTGCATATCAGCAATCTTGGCGGCTGCGTCCGTCTCGGCTTTTTCGGCCTTTGCCTTCCAGTCGTCGGCGGCTTTCTTGATGCCGTCGATGTCCATAGCCTTGAAGCCCTCAATCGTCTTGTTGGCGTCTGTGAGCTGCGTTTTCAGCCCGTCGTAGTCCGCAAACTTTGACTTTGTGGCTTCGATGTCCTTGCCGTTCTCGGCCATGACTTTGTCGATCTGTTCGTCAGTCAGACCAAGGGTTTTGAGTTCTTCGCGTTTCATATAACCTCATTCCGCTATGCTTTTTTACGGTGGTTGCTTCACCTGCGGTGCGCCCTTATTACGCCCGGCGCGGGGCAAAAATGGTATAACAAAAGCGCCCGTTAAGGCGCTTGGCTATCGGTTATTCATGCCGCCAGTTTGAAAATTTCTTGCCGTTCGTTCTGCATCGGCAGTCCCGCGATCTTTGAGAACCGCGTGTACGTGTCTCGTAAGACCGTCAGGCGCGTTTTTGCTGTCTGCGCCTGTTCCATATCGCCGGAAGCGTTTGCCACCAGCAAGCGACGCTTTTGGAGCCGTATGGAACGCTCCAGGTCCCGCTGCCGCTGTGTTGCTTCATACAGCATGTAATGCTTCCCTTGATAATCAATGCCGTCTGCGTTGCTGGCGGCGAACTGGTCAAGCTGTTCTTTTGTGTACTGCGGCTGACTGATGCCCAGGATAATCGGAAACGCCATATGTCCGCAGTTGAGCGTTCCGATGCGACGCAAAAGGCCGTTGTTCAGTGCCGTGTAATCCGCGTCGCTGTATTGCCTGCCTTGAATCAATGCATGATCCGGTGCCGGTGCAGCGTGTGCGGATATCTCCCAGCCGTTCGCACCGAGTTCATCATGGTTGTACTGACTGATCTGCTCAGACATAAGCCCGATTCCGCCCATGATATTGCGCCGCGTCGCGGCCTCGATTGACGTATGTATACCGCTCTCGTAATCAATCGTGCGGAGGCCGTATTTCGCAATGTTGGCCGTTGCCTCCCGAACTGCAGTATTGTAATCCGTCGCACCGGTAAACACCTGATCGAATGCGTAATCCATCGTCTTGCGGTAGACATCTTGCAATGGCATGGCGTTTCCGTACGGGTCTACCATACCAAGCGTCTGCGTCAGGTTCGTGAAATCATCCCGCGCGAGCTTGACCGCGGCTGAAACCATCTGCTGGACCGGGAGATTGTCGGCAAATGGAATCGCCGAAGCGGTCGGAAGGTTTTTAATATCGAAGTTATAGCCAGTTTCGGCAGACTGGGTAAGAAGCTTCTTTATGTCGGCGTCGGAAACCTTCAGGATCTCTTTCAGATTCTTCTTGATTTCCCGCTGCGACATTCCGAGTTGCTGAGCACGCCATATCTGGTACGCCGCTGTTGATGTCAGCTGTCCGGCAGCGGCAACACGGCGGGCGATATCGGCCAACAGATACTCCGTCAGCGGGTCAGCGAGCTGTATGACTCTGTCGCGGAGGGCGTCGATCTGTTCAGGCGTGAGCATCGTGTTCGCCCACAACAGAGGCATCAAAGGTTTGCGTGATTTCGATTGTAGGAACCATGCCCGCATTGATCTCTGCGGAAACAAACATGCTCGTTACGCGCATGTTTTCCCCGTCAAGGCTGGCTCCTGTAGAAACTGTACCGCGAACTGTGTCGATTGTAATAATCATTCTTCTCCGCCCCCTTCATTCGTCAGCTGCTTGATTTCCGGCATATATTCAGTTCTGATCTTGTTCAGTTCCGCTTCCGTCTTCGGCATCGGCAAGTCGAAGTACCAGGCAATTGCAATTTCTGGCTTCAGCAATCCAGACGCAACCATGCCCGTCAATTCCGTCCATGTCCTTGCCCGATCAAACAGGACTCCGTCGCCCCAGCCTATCTCGACGTCCTTATCCGGGTTAAGCTGAACCGTGCCAGGCACTTTATACATCTGGCCGAGAATAGAACAGACGCGGAATGCCTCTTTGACGGCATCGCCCCACATGGCTTGGAAGTCCTGAATTGTGAGGTTGTAATCGCCGGCGCTGTTTGTTATTTCCGTCGCGGTCTTATCCGTGTCCTCCACATCGGAGAACAGGCCGCGCTTGAATCCGATCAGCGTTTCGATATTGCGCAAATACTCAGTCTTGCGGGCAAGGAATGACTCATGCCGAAGCTCCGGGGAGAAGATCGTAATACCGACGTCTTCAGGGTTGTCTTCGATGCCAGTGAAAATATGGTCGGTAAACTTTCGCTTCCCAGTGATTGGATCTGTCTTCATCAGGTCATTGCTGATGATGATTCGACTTTCCCCGCGTTCGAACTCACCCGCGAGCTGCTTCTCATTGACGTTGATCAGATGGATTAGGCCGGCTGCAGCAGCATAGACCGCCACGCCGTCCTCCGAGCCGTCCACACAGTTTTCCATAGGCGTTTTGATAGGAATAAGCCCAAGCGACCAAAGCGGCTGCGGGAGTGTTACAACAGGCTGCAGCGCAGCATATTTATCAAGTGACGTCAAAGAAACAGGCGTCCCGATAATTTCCTTTGAGTCCGATCGATACAGGCGATTCTCAATCGTGAGATAGCCATTCGCGTCGATCGTCCTGCGCTCCAGCAGCGTGTAATAATACCCGCCGACCTCGGTACTTTCTTGCGTCCCAATGTCAGTAATGGCGTCCAGCTCATTCCGTCCAAGCGGAATGTAATTGCGGCGCGGAATAACGGAGAATTCAATGCGGCCGTTGACGAATATCGGCTTGAGAAAGCACTCGCCGCCGATCAAGGCCTGCTGCATTGCCTGATCCTTGCGCCGGTCCAGCGCCGCCAGAAGCGCAGACGCAAAGTCATTTTTGCTCTTCGCCTCGTACTCGCTGAATACGGTTTTGGTTAGCTTGTTGACAACCGTATAGGCCATACGCTGGCAAGGGTCTTCCGTGTCCGTCGAAACGCGGTTGTAATACAGCCAATACCAGTCTGTGATAGCGTCCTTCATGTCCTGTGAGGTGATGTCCTTTACGTTGAACGCTTCCTCAAAGTTCTGTATTTTTTTGTTCATCAGAGCAGATAAAACGCTCATTTCTGCACCCCGTTATTGATGATGATTCTGGTCCTCGTCCTGATTGCCGCTTCCATGCCGTTGATGTAGGCCGTCAGGCGTTCGATTTCCTGTTTCTGCGCGGCATTCGCGGCCAGGAGACGGGCGTTTTCTTCCAAGAGCGCATCTTTGCAATAGGCCGGAAGAAAGCGATTAAGCAGCCAGGCTTTAAATTTTCTCATTGTCCTCGTCTCCTCCAAACCTTTTCCATGGCATAGCGTGCACAATCGACGGAATGGTTGTCCACATCTGGATAACCGTCCAGCACCGTGCCGTCCTTGTCGATCTCGTATTCATACTCGGAAAACTCGCGATACGTTTCCGGGCAGCGCTCCGGGTCGATGATGATGGCGTCCAGCGCCTGGAGCCACTTCATGCCATATCGCACGCTGTCGGGCCCCTTGATCGCGCCGCGGCAATACAGTCCATAACTGTTATAGTCACCGACACTTTTCGGTTCCGCACTGTCTGCAGTGATTAAGTCTGCGCCGGTTATCCCGGCGTTGATCAGCATGTCAGCTGTCTCGCGGTTGCCTTTGCGATTTGCCCGGGTCTCCTGGAATATGTACAGCCGGCGCCGGGCGGCGTCGTACTGCATCCGCCCAAAGTGAAACGGATCCGGATAATAACCCCAGTCAATGCCGTTGTAAATGCGGTCGAATGTCTTGATCTGATCGTCTGTGATCGTCTCAGCACGAACGTTTCCGAATACCTCCGTTCCGCTGCCGACGACCTCGCCTAGGTATTCATGCCTGTATGCCGTCGGATTGTGTTCCCGGAGATATTCGGCATCCGCCAGAAACTTCGGCCCGAGCCATTCCGGCGGCGTTGTCAGGTAGCTGCTGTGATGGATCAGCTTACCAGGCTTAGCCTCCAGAACGTATTTGTTCGCCCAGTTCCGTGCCATGGAAGGCGGGTTAAACGACTTAAAGCAAATAGCAGTAGGCCCGCGGAAAATAGACTGTTCAACATTCCGGATCTCCTCCGGTCCATCGAACTGGTCAAGTTCTTCGAAGTGGGCCACGCCAATGTAACCGAACGGGACCTTGATGGATTTCACCTTGCCCGGATCGTCCAGGCCAAAGAACATGATCTTCTGCCCAGTGCGCTTATATGTGATCTCCATGGGAGAAACGGTGCATTTGAATTTGCTGGACAGGCCGAGGGTAGCTATCGCCCAGCAATACTGTGCATAAACAGAATTCCGCAAGGTGTTGCCAACCTTACGGAATATGCAAGCGTGGACCAGCGGATTTTTTATCAGGATCTGCGGAACCTCAACGGAAATGTGGCTGGACTTGCAGGATCCGCGGCCGCCGTCTTCGACGACCTCGGTAATACCGCCAGCTTTGATTGCTCGGTGAACGTCATAAAAGGCAGGCGAGATTATTTCAGACAGCTTACACGTCGTCAATGATCTGCACCTCCTCAGAGGCGTTATCCGTATCCGACTTGTCAAACATGCCAAGGTGCCGCCCAAGCAATTCAAGTGCTTTTAGCTTGTCATATGTCTTAACCTCAACAGCGCCTTTTGCGCCTTTCTTGACCGAAGCGACTGCAGCACGTTTCTCCGGTGTCAAATCGTCCGTCGGCGTCAGCGTAACGCGATTGCGTTTGCCAACCGCCGCAAAGTCGGTCCCGTCGGCCGTTGCAATTTTCAGGAGCTCCGTCAATACAAAGTCTTGGGTGATTTGTGTCCGTTTGACCTGATCTTTTCGACGTTTATCGATATAGGCGATGGCCTCAACTTTTTTCAACAGTCGCTGCCCCATGCTGTAGGCTGTTTTTTCGCTGTATCCGGCCCGGATCGCCGCCTGCGTCGCATTTAGATCTATCAGGTACTCGTCAGCAAATTTCTTTTGCCGCGCTGTCAAATCGGACATTGTCACCACCTCTCTTCAGAAAATGGGGCCAGGCCGGCGCCATACAGGAGGACATGTATGAGCTGTCTTAATCGGCCGGCCTTTTAGCCCCGTCGTGATTGTCTTTCTTTTTCTTTTTCTCCGCCTGATCATACAGGCAGTATGGAAGCGGGCAGTAAGGAACGCCCGTCTGTTTGAAATTGTTGTATGGGCAGTCAATACATTTCATGCCGTCACCTAATAAAACAACCGGGCCATGTACGGTCCGGTTGTTATTCATTTTGTTTGAGATGATTACAGATATTTCTTCATAGAACCATTTCCCCACATCGATCCACGCTACCGATTGTAGACTTCATTTTGAGTGCACAGTCCCAACTTTCAAATCATCTGTAAAAATTTTGCTATGTTCAAAAGGAAGTCATCTCGGCGCCTGTAAAAATCACTCTTGCTCATGTCGATGTTAAAGTACCTGAAAGGACACTTTTTCCCCTCGTTGCAACTCAGGATTATGTACTGGACAAGTTGCTGCCGAAGCATATCACTGGGAATATCGGCCCCGATCATCAGTTTTGCGTTTTCGACTGCCCGCATTTTCTGCGTCTCAGGATAATGTTCGATTGCCTCCAGTTGCGCAAGCTTGTCCTCGACTGGCCGCCCGGTATTGCTCGTATGAGGCATGTATGCCCGCCGTTCCTCGCGCTTATCTCCGTCGCCATGCACATAAGTTACGTAGTTCGCGCCGCCGGCCTCAATCACGTCCTGCCGCTTTGCTATGTACTGCTTCACGCGCCGGTCATAACCACGGACGATCCAAAGGCATTCCTGCTTTATATCCCACGGGAGTTTATCTTTTTTCACTTCGTCACCTTCATTCCCAGCACTGATGCTCGTTCGGCATATCGTCTTTGCCTCTGCAAGCATCAGCATGTACGCAGGTCCGGCAGGTGTGCGGTTCGTGTCGGCATTCTTCGCTACCGCTCAGCCTGGCCTGCAGCCGCGCAGGCCGTACCTACTGCAAGACCAATGGCTGCGCCGCCAGTGCGGCGAGGATTAACCAAGTCCAGCTAATCATAA
>Ga0183099_1000514_pt1 | contig 28247 bp, 27 predicted proteins | sample Biomet1_FD_127788 | JGI IMG/M metagenome (GOLD analysis project Ga0183099, IMG submission 127788) | Microbial communities from bioreactor (seeded with anoxic lake sediment) at LBNL, California, USA - Biofuel metagenome 1 | ecosystem: Engineered > Bioreactor > Anaerobic > Unclassified ...
CTCCGAGACCTCTTCAGCAAAACTAAATTTCAATATGACAAAGAACGTTTTAGGCTTAATGAGCCAAGTTTATTTGATTTTTAATAATGTCCCATTTTTAATGGGACACTAATGAGTTGTAATATAGTAGCGAGAATTAGGTACAATAGTTCGGTATAAAAATTAGCTCTAAAATGTCTGGTCATTTCTGTTAAACAGACTTGAGACTTTACTCAAAACCTCAAGTCTGTTTTTTAAAATGATAAGATAAAATTTGGATAAAAACAACTCGTAAAAGTACGAGATGCTAAAGTATATATACTTCATTATATATGAAACAAAGATGATGGTTTGTTTGTTTTGCAGGTTTTATCTGGTTGAATCTTGCAATCTTAATCATATAATCCTTAGAGTTTTAGCCTTTTTATGGGATAAATAAACCTCGAAGTAAATATATATGTTAAATGATTATAATTATTAGCAGATTTATTTTGGTTTAATCGTTTAAACTTCTATATTTGGCACGTTCAATTAACTAAAAGCTAGAAACCATAAGTTTATCCCAATGAAAAGTAAAGTATCAATCAAAACCATTGCTGAGCAAGTTGGAGTTTCCACTGCCTTGGTTTCGTATGTGCTTAACAATAAGAACGAAAACAGGATAAACAAAGATGTTGCAGCTAAAATCAGAAAGACGGCTAAAGAGCTTAACTATCAGCCTAACCAGATTGCAAGAAGTCTGAAATCACAGAAAACACAAACCATAGGTTTGATTGTTGCCGATATTGCCAATCCTTTTTCATCTCAGATAGCTCGCATTATTGAAGATGAGGCCAAGAAAAACGGATATTCAGTAATCTTTGGCAGTTCTGATGAAAGTGAAAAGAAAACCCACGATTTAATTACATTGTTTGTCAATCGTCAGGTAGATGGATTAATCGTTGCTATGCCCGAACATAGTGAGGATCAGATTCTGTATCTGAAGCAAACAGGAATTCCGTTCGTGCTCATTGACAGATATTTCCCTACTATTCCGGCCAACTATGTTGCTATTGACAATTATAATGCTGCAGGCAAAGCAATTCGTCATTTATTGGCTAATGGACATAGAAGGGTAGGTATTATATCTTATAAAACCTCTTTGCATCACCTGAATGAACGTGTAAGAGGAGCAGTGGATCTTTTAAAAGAAGAAGCCATGGTAGGCGAAGTCCGTATAGATCATGCTCATGAAGATGTAATTAAAGCCATTGATAAATTTCTGGCTGGTGATAACCCTGTTGACGCTATTTTTGCTACAACCAACTTACTCACGATTGACGGGCTTAAATATATTAATAGTCTGGGACTTAAAATACCCGATCAGATTGCTGTTGTAGGTTTTGATGAGACTGATGCATTCGATCTTTTTTATGCTCCTGTTACTTATGTAAAGCAACCCATGATGTCGCTGGGGCAGAAATCAGTGAAAATTCTGCTCGATGCTATAGAAAGTAATGGTTCAATAGAGTCGGCCATTTTTGATACAGAACTCATCATTCGTAAATCTTCCGTTATCCCCCAATAATTTTTTTTCCTTCTTTGTTTAAACGTTTAAACAAAAATGAGATAAAAAACAAAAAAGCATATATTAAAATCACAAATTAAATTTATCATGAAAACAAAAGACCTTGAAAAACAAAAAGTAGTGTGTTATGGAGAAGTCCTTTGGGATATTTTCCCAACAAAGACTAAACCCGGTGGAGCGCCAATGAATGTAGCCTATCACCTTCAGAAATTCGGTGTTGAAAGCCACATGATCAGTCGTGTAGGTAATGACCAATCCGGAAAAAAACTATTGAATCTGCTCAATGACTGGAATATACCAACTACAAGTTGCCAGATCGATGAAGCTCACGAAACCGGGAAAGTGGAAGCTATTGCAGGAGCAAATGATGAGATGACTTATGTTATCCATGAATCTGCTGCATGGGATTACATTGCAACCGACCCAGCTTATGACGAATTGGTTGCCAGTGCCGACGCTTTTGTGTTTGGTAGTCTGGTAAACCGTAACGAAACCTCACGAGATACATTGTACCGACTTTTGGAAAAGGCTTCTTATAAAGTGTTTGATATAAACCTGCGTGCACCATTCTATTCTGTTGAAACAATAGAATATTTATTGGAAAAGTGCAATCTGCTGAAACTAAACAAGGCAGAATTAGAATTGATTATCACTTGGTTCTGGGATCAGACAGGCACAGAAGAAGAATCTGTTAGATTCATTCAGAAAGAATTTAAGATTGATGAAGTGATAGTAACCAAAGGAAGTGAAGGTGCTACCTATTATACATTATCTGAATCATATACTTATCCTGCATTCAAGGTTACAGTAAAAGATACTGTTGGAAGCGGAGATTCTTTTCTTGCTGCTTTCCTTGCAAAGAAAGTTCAGAACGAAACACCAGAGTTGGGTATGATTTATGCTACAGCACTAGGTGCTTTTGTTGCTTCTCACGAAGGAGCTTGTCCTTCTTACAATATGGCTCAGTTGATGGATTTCCAGCTACAGCGCCAATCTATTCTATAACACACCTTAATTCCTTTATATTATGCAACTACCTAATTTAAAACCAGCTAAAACATTGACCATTGCAGCAGATATGCAAATGGAAAAAAAGATCAGTTACGTGTTACCTCTTGTTCTAATTATCAGTATGTTCTTTATGTGGGGCATGGCCGGTAACCTGAACGATATTCTGATTAAGCAGTTCAAGAAATCATTCGAACTGACCGATTTGCAATCAGGTTTTGTACAATCGGCCTTTTACATGGGATATTTCCTTCTTGCTATTCCGGCATCGATCGTGATGCGCAAATACAATTACATTACCGGTATTATAATTGGTTTGATATTGTATGCAGCCGGAGCATTCCTATTTTTCCCGGCAGCAGAAAATAGCTCTTACCCATTCTTTTTGTTTGCCTTGTTTGTCATTGCTTCCGGACTAGCATTCCTTGAAACGGCAGCAGGTCCTTATGTTCTGGCATTAGGAAAACCCGAAACGGCCACTTTCCGTCTGAATCTTGCACAATCATTTAACCCTATCGGATGCGTTACAGGCGTGTTGGTTGGTCAACATTTTATCCTTACCGGAGTTGAGTATACCAAAGAAGAGCTTGCTAAAATGTCTCCCGAAGCTTTGAATGCTTACTATCTAACAGAGGCACATTCCGTACAGACACCATATCTTATTATCGGTGCCGTTATTCTGTTGTTTGCAGTAATTATCGCATTTACTAAATTCCCTACTATCAAAGATGAAGAGACCGTTAATACGTCCTCTACAAGAAAAACCCTTAAACTACTGTTAAGCAAGAAATCTTTCAAGCAATCGGTTATCGCACAGTTCTTCTATGTAGGAGCTCAGGTATGTATATGGAGCTTTTTAATTCGTTATATTCAGGATACAATTCCCGGAACACCAGAAAAAGGTGCTGCTAACTTCCTGACTATTTCTCTTGTAGTCTTTACCCTTGGCCGATTTATAGGGACAGGCTTGCTCAAGAAGATAAAAGATAATAAATTGCTTTGGATATATTCTCTTATTAATGTAGTTCTCACAGCAATTGGAATCTTGTTTCCCGGAACAATAGGTCTTTGGGCATTAGTGGGCACCAGTTTTTTTATGTCAATTATGTATCCTACTATTTTTTCATTGGGTATAAAGGATCTTGGCGAACACACAAAGTTGGGAGCATCCATACTTGTAATGGCAATTATCGGTGGAGCTGTACTTACCCTTGCAATGGGACGTTTGTCGGATGTGGCAGGTATTGCCAATTCTTTGCTTATCCCACTTCTATGCTTTGTATTTGTGGCCTATTATGGTATTAAAGGATACAAAGATAAGGCTTAGTAATCAGCTGATTATATACCATTTAATATCCCCGGTTATGTATACTGCAAATCTCCGAAACAGATATTGTAGCAGATCGTCTTATGCCAGATTATTGTCTGTTGTACCGACTGATGCGAATGAGCTTCTTATTAATTATAAGACTATTCTGTGCCTTTCCATTTTATTTTTATCTAAATGTTTAAACGATTAAACATTATCCATTATGAAAAAATTGCTTCAACTATTTATAATAATAGCTATGCCCCTGTGCGCAAATGCTCAGGTGGTAATTACCAATACAAGCTTTTCAATGGGAACCACAGGACGAATCGGAGTTGGTGCATCACCAACGGGCGAAGGCAACATGTGGAAGCCGTTAAACCTTTCGGGTCAGGGTTCACTGGCCGGACGTATGGAGCAGACAGATTACTTTGATCTATTGCCTGCGTTGCACTTCACTCCTAAACTTATAGGGAAGGACAGTACAAACGTAACCTTTCAGGCCCGACTGGGGATGTATTCTGCCAATGGACAATTTATTGGCAACGTAAGCACTCGCTCGGCAGACGGACTAACATTTATCTTGCCCGAGGCTTTTGTTGAGGCCCGGAACATTATGGGTAGCCGTTGGTCTGTCTGGGCAGGCGCACGCTTTCGCCGCTACGACGACATACACATTTGCGACTATTTCTACTTTGACGATCACTCGGCCCAAGGATTTGGTGCGAGTTATAAAACAACAGAACTAACCATGCTTATGCCGGCTTCTACAGACTCTGCAGGTGTTTATCCCTATAATTATAAAGTGACTGTTGCCGGAGCTACCAATCCTGCAATCAGACAACGTATGGTGTGGATAGGGGAGCATACCTTCGAGATGAATAATGGTAATAAGCTAAAGCTGTTGGGAGAGTATCATTATGTGGCAGCTACTTCAGATAAGGCTTCCATTAAGTATCCATCCGATAAAGGCTGGGTGCTTGGTGCCAAGTTCACAACTCCCATAAAGACAGTGGTGCCCGAATCTTTTAATGATATTTCCGTGCGTTACGGAACAGGCATAGCCAATGGTGGCGATAACGGGAATACCTTTACATGGGCTACTTATGGAGCTCCCAACGATGAAGGACGGTACACCGGAGCATACTCCTTAACCATGGTAGAACATTTCTTGCTTACTCCTTCAAAAAAGGTCAGTATAAACGGATATGGAGTATTTACCCAAAGTAAGGGAGGTTCGTCCAGCACGAATAAAGATACTTATTTCAACGGAACGCAGATTTATAACCGTAAGAGAGATATTGTTGCAGGCTTCAGAACTTTGTATTATGCAACAGACTGGCTGCACCTTATTGGAGAAGTGCATTATGCCGTACGTAAAGATGGTGATAATCCCAATGCCGCAATGTGGAAATTCTCCTTTGCACCAACTATTGCTCCGGTGGGGCAACGTAGCGCATGGTGTCGTCCACATATCCGTTTTGTCTGTTCGCTGGCTCGTTACAATGACTATGCCCGCGATCATAATTACTCACCGTTTTTGCAAGTCAACCAAAAGCGTTGGGGAACATATATAGGCGTAAAAGCAGAATGGTGGATATTCTAAACTTAAAAACAAAATAAATATGAAAGTAAAATTCGGGGCATCAATCCTGTCATGGATTCCCCCAAAGTGGACAGCAGAAGGTGGATTATACGCTATACAGAAAACCGCAGAAGCAGGCTTCGATCTTCTTGAGATTCTATTACCTCCTTCAATGGATATCGATACCCAGACAGTGAAGAAACAATTAAAGGATCACAACCTCGAAGCAGTATGCACACTTAATCTGCCGGCCGATTGCCATATACCGTTTTATCCTAAAGAAGCTGTTTCTTTAATGAAAGCTGCACTAAATAAAACAGCCGATCTTGATCTCACTTTTCTGGGAGGTGTTCTTCATAGTGGGATAGGAGTATTCAGTGGAAATCCTCGTACTCCTCAAGAAGAAGATATTGTTTGCGAAGTATTGGCCGAGGTTGCCGAATATGCTCAGAAGTTAGGTATTGCTATCGGTATAGAACCCATTAACCGTTACGAAAGTTATGTGTGTACCAGTGCGGCCGAAGCCTTACGCATGATTGAGCGTACTAAAGCGCCAAATCTGGCTTTGCATCTCGACACATTCCACATGAATATAGAAGAAGACAACTTCTGCGACCCTGTAATTGCTGCAGGAGATAGGTTAAAACATATTCACATGACCGAAAGTAACCGTGGCATGCTGGGTGAAGGAAATGTACATTGGGATAATTTATTCCGTGGATTGGCATCCATCGATTTTACAGGAAACCTGGTACTGGAAAACTTTACTTCGCAGGTAGAAGGTATGGCCAGCGCCGTATCCTTGTGGCGACCATCCAGATACAATGCTGCTGAACTGGCAACAGGTAGTCTGAAATTTATGAAAGTAAAAGCAGCAGAATTTGGATTAATATAAGCTGTTCATCAGTCAGGCTCCCGTCAGGATTCCAATAAAATCCGTCGGGAGCTTTTTTATGTAGCAATGAATTTTCTTTAATTCTTATAGGGAAACATTCTTTGAATATAAAATATAGATTATATTTGCGCACGAAATTATTATCAAAAAACAATTCGCTAATATAATAAAGTTATGAAATTAAGAATATTCTTCTTATCGCTTCTGCTTACGATAATAGCAAGCCAAAGCTTTGCACAGAAATTCTCTAAATTAGATGAGATACCACTCAATGAGAATGCTGATTATAAAAAGGCAGAGAAAGTGGTGTTGGAATGCGATAAGTATTTAACAAACACACCTTTAAACAGTAACGATTCTAAAAGAAATGCTGCGGAGAAATTTATCAATAAATGGATGTCGGGTACACCGGATTATACATTCAATATAGATTATTCTCTGGCACAGATTGTAGGCAACAATTCACATCTGCTTGGTGTTTATCTGGCATATTATTCCAAGTATGCTATTGAAAACGAAGGTAAAGTAGACGATGAAGAGCTTATGAGACGTACACTTACATCTTTCATTGATTATTGCAAGAAACCAGCCAACAAGGTTGAGCAGACAGATATCCTGAAAAAGTTTCTAGAGCAGCAACGCGACAGACGGTTTCAGGAATTGTAACAAGTATTTCCAAAATCTTATTTTATAGTTGAGGGTTAATCTTTTATGGGGTTAACCCTTTTTTTATTATTCTCATGTTTACTTAATGATTAAAATCTGCAAACATTCCATTATTGATCGTATTAAGAAACTAATTATACTCTTATCTGTTTATTCTTAGGATAACAAAATAAACAGATAAGAGTATGAAAACACGATTATTGGTATTCTTGTTTATTATTCCGTTGAACGTTTTATCTCAGCAAACAGTAGTTTGTGATAATGGACTGATTACCTTGAAAGATAGTACTATTATCAATAAAAAAGATAGTGCAACGGTTTCTACGTATAGCATGAATGATAATCATTTCTTTTTAGCTCAAAAGTACAAGAAACGTGCTAAGTACTTTGGAATAGGAGCTATTACTTTTACTATAGCAAGTCTTGGCTCTTATCTTTATAGCCTTAAAGACGTTGAGCTTATCGATCTTGATAATACCAGCAAAGGTCCTGATAAAAATTTTGTTGTTGCAAGCGTTTTATTTCTTATACCAGCAATAGCTTGTACAGTTATATCTATTGATTACAATTCAAAAGCAAAAAAGGAACTCAAATTATCGGTAAGCGGTGCAACAGCCCGATTAGTCTTAACGTTCTGATATTCTGTTCTCTTTATTTACTCTCTCCGGCCTTGAAAATAGTCCAGGGTTGAGTGGGGCGATCTTTCAATACCCCAGTCATCCATTCGTATTGCGGATGTTTCTCTAAAAAGAGCTTTGCATTGAACGGCGTTCCACATGCATTGCCCCATCGAGCGATAAACGACATTTCTTTGGCCATTTTTGAATTAATAACTTTTCCATCGACAGCGCCAGCTGGGAAAAAAGGTTCTCCTATACCAGGTGTCTGACCTTCAGAATCAAGGTCAAAGTGTGGGCATAAAGCTCTTTCACCAGAATTTACCTTGTTTAAGTAAGTGTCAAAGTGATCTGATTCGAACATTTTAGCATGTTCCAAATCTATTTTCCCCATATATTCCTTCATTAACTGCTTCCATCGAACACGGCGTGAAATACAAATGTTCTTAATGTTTGTTTCGCTACCAAATTTAGTTTCAAATCGCAAAATTCTTAAATCTTCAGGAACATTGGAACCTACAAAATATCCATCTTTCTTCTTCTCAAATCCGATATACTTTAAGCCAAGTTCCAGCCTTGCAATTTCATTGGTCTTTATATCTCCAATAAGCCAGGCATTTGCATAGCCTCCATTATTTCCTTTTTTCATTATTTCACACCACTCATCAATGGAAGATGCATATTGTGTAGCATGTCTCATTCGTGAAAATTCAGGAATACCATTTTTGTCGAAAGGAAAGAAAGCTGCAATAGTTGTTTCAGAACCAACAAGTCCTGCACTAGTAACAAAAAAATCAGTTCCGCTATGAATAGATCCTGCCATTGATTGCATTAATATCCTATTGCCTTTCTGTGGAAGAATATCTAAAATTATATTGAGCTGAGGAATAAAATACGGACACATCGTGTTGTGTCCAAGAACAATCTCTCCATCTACAGTCATACTGCCTGTTGCAATAAACGAGCTACATGATTCTTTAACGGGAGTGGGGGAATTGGGAGCTATAGAATCTTTTACTGTTGGCCACCAATATCCTAGAATTTCAGCATTACCATTGAGAGTAACAATTTCATCCCGGTTGGTTATAACTCCTGCAGCTTTCATTCCTTCCACAATTCCATCTATTTCTTCTAAATTTTCAGGATCTACTTTTGGTGTAAATATTTTCCCGGCTTCCTCAACCAGCCATTTCCATTCAATAGCACTTTGATAATACCATACTTCGCTTAATACCCTGAGAGATTCCTTTATATCTTTAGCCATTAGATATCCATGCTGGAAACCGCGTTCCTTGGGAGTTCCTTCGATATGAAGATATGTCCATCCATTCTTTTCGTGTCTATTTGCTTTTGATAGCCACGTTTTTTGTTCACCGGTAAGTTGTTTGGCAGTCTGCCCCTGGACAAAAACCGGGGAAATAAAAATCAATAATAGAAGAATAACAGCTTTCTTTTTCATGACATTAAGATTTAGATTTTCCTATTATATAAAACAACAAGAAAGAAGGATAGGTTTATTAATAATATATTATAAACCTTATTGATATTCAATTGTTTATTACTAGGTGTAGATATGAAACAGAGGTAAAACTAAAAACGAATCTATATGAAGAACTTATTTTTAACCACAATTATTATTGTATGCATGGTACTAGGTGCCAGTGAAATGCGTGCGCAAATCACAGAAGCTCAGCTTAATCAGGTTGAGTTGTTAAAGCAGTATTTTGGAACCTGGAAGTCCGATTACAAAGACACTACAGAAGTTTTTGTAATGACCCCTTATGGAAAAGGCATGCAAGTTAGCTTTAAGGCTACTACTAAAGGAAAGATTATCTACCAGTGTAAACAAGTATGGGGATATGATAAAGAGAGTGATAAGGTATTAGGTATCCAATTTGTAAGAGCTTCTTCAAGCACAGTTTTATATGTATGCTGGTTTACATCTAAGAATATCAATGAAACTATAGAGTATGCGGCTCATAATGATGGAAAGCTTGAAAAGACTAACTCCCAATGGAAAGAAGACTTTAAATCGCGCGATATGTTTATACAAAGTCACATGGTAAATAATAAAACAGTTTCTATGCGTACATTCATGCGTGTGAAATAGAAAGCCCGGTCAGAAAAAATCCAGTGCAGCGTAATGCAACACTGGATTTTTTTTTAATTCTTAAAGTTCCTCTTCTTTCATTTTAATTGGAACAACGAAAAGAGGTACCATTGTTTTTTTTAGAATAGCTTTCGCATCATTTCCCATAATAATACTATCCAGCCAATTTCTGCCGTGAGTTCCTAAAACAATAATATCAGCATTAATTTCTTTTGCAGTTTCCAGTACGGTTTGGGCTATCTGACCTTCCTTAATTATCGTATTAATTGATTCGTCGCCAAGACGCTTTTTTGTTTCATCCAGAAATTTCTGCAAGGTAACTTTAAAGTTTTCAATATATTGAATTCTGAATTCGAAAACAGCAGGACTTCCTACATAGTAATTAGGATGTTCGTATAATACGTGCAGTAACGTAATTTCGGCATTCATTGCCTTAGCCATGTTATAGCCAGCTTCGGCCACTACCTCTGCGCTTTTGTCGTAATCAATGGCTATCAATACTTTTTTTATTTCCCTTGCTCCCATACTGTTGTTTTTTAAGTGGTTTATATCTTAAGGTTTAATACATATTCCCGACATTATAACAAATCAGTGTACGGAAAGGTTGAAATACGATGCATTTCCTGAGAAGCCCCACATCTAAGGCTGAATTTTTAATTTGTTTGTTAAAGTTGAACACTTGATACTCGAATATCTTCTCCGAAGTAACCTTGCTTGCAGACAGTTTTGAAATATGAGTTTCGTATTTTGCTTGCCCGAAGATTATTGTAAAAACCATAATCAGAAAAAGATAAAGAAGTGCTAGTATCATATTGCTTTAAGTTTTGTTGTTTGTAATTCTTTGTGTGCCCAGATTGTGTTTACTATGCAAAGATATGGGCATAAGTAATGCGCTCCAAAAAGAAAATGTAGGAATCGACAAAAAAATCATCTTTTGCAGAAAAAATCACAATTGTTTGAAAATGTAGATTTTATAGGCTGATGGTATTTGGGGTTTCGAGTGGCATTTTACAAAATAAAACCTACATATTTAACAGCAGACAAAACAGCAGAGCTCACGTTCGTTTAAAATGCTGATATATATTAAGTTGCAAAATAATTAGTAAAACTAACAGCAGACGTAACAGCAACGAAGAAATATATTAAATAGTTTTATTTTTATTTCATAAAAACAAAACCTGTGATTAAGCTTGAAAAATTAAGTGTAAATGCAGGAGTTAAATTCACAAATTATAAGCTTGATATTTATTCACCAATGGATTTTATTTATTGAGCAATGGCTGAGAATTATTGGTGAATGGTTTTTGGTTATTGAGGTTTAGTTTATATCCGCATTTCCTCACTAAAAAAAGCTCTCATAAAAAATAAAAATGCAAAATTGATCTAGCAATCTAGCAGAATACCCTTAAATATTTGTATACTAATACTGTATAGGTGCTAGATCAAATTATTTTGTTCTAGCGGTAATCTAGCAATCTAGCAGTAGTAATCACAATTAGGTGTCATTACCCGCTATTATGACTGTTTTTATACTAAAAAAGAGATTTTTTGTATGCAATTGTAGATATGAAACATCAGATATTGTGAATTTGAAACATTATTAAATCTATTGAACTTTATCTTTGCTACATCGTATTTCTAATGATATATGTGTAATTAAAAACTGTATTTTCCTTGCCTTTGTATTTATTAATAATACAAATAAATCATTAAGTTGTAAAAATGAAAAAGAAACAATTATTTCTCTCGTTTCTACTTGCGGCAATGTTAATGTCAATGTTGATATTAACGTCTTGTGACAGTAATAAGATAGCTTTTACTGTAAATCCATTCGATGAAACGACGGAAAATGGAGATGTTTTCACTCGAGATAAAGTCGTTGTTATTAGCGATGTTCATCTTGGTAATGATACTACTTACTCTGAATGTGTAAAGCATTTGCCTTTATTGAAGAAATTCCTTACACAGGTACGTGGCTCAAAAACTATCAAGGAATTAGTTATTGCCGGTGACTTGCTTGATGAATGGTATGTACCCTCGCGAACAGATACTTATAATGGTGGTACTCAAAAGGACTTTGTGAAGAAAATAGCTCAATCCAATAAAATAGTTATAGATGAACTGAATAATATTATTCAGGATAAAAAGATAAAGGTTACTTATGTACCAGGTAATCATGATTTGCTTATCACGGCAGAGAATGCCAACGAGATACTTCCTGGTATCAATCAGGCTCGCGATGCCGGGAAACAAGGAATAGGCACTTACCATCCGGACGATTATCCTCAAATAGCAATTGAACATAGTCACCGTTACGATTTCTTTTGCTCTCCTGATCCATATAGCAAACCAAATGAAGCACTCGGATCTATTCTTCCTCCGGGATATTTCTTTACTCGTATTGCAGTAAATTCGGTTACAAACTATCCTGCAGCTTCTGAGATTACTCAACCGAGAACTGTGAATCCCAGCTCTGTTTCGGATAGCGAACAGGAAAATAATGAGATCTATTACAATTGTTGGAAAAAAGTTCTTACAGACCTTATTCCTGTAAAAGATAATCATGACGAAAAAATCATCGTAACTAATATTGAAAAATATAAAGATAAATATTCAATAAATGATGTTGTGCCTTTTAATACATCAGATGGCAAGATAGACATGAATCTCTTTAGTGGAAGTTGTAGTCAGCAAGCATGGGAGAGACGTTTGGTATACAATAATGTTCCTAAGATGACAATTGCAAAAGAGGCCATACCTGGTAGTTTAAATACAACATTTCTTGACAAGCAAGCTAATACACAGTATTTCCAAAACAGTAATTCGAATGTGCGAATCGTTATCTTTGGTCACACGCATTTACCAATGGTGAAATCGTTTACTAATAAGAAAAATGAAGAATGCATTTATGCTAATTCAGGTACATGGGTAGATGAAAAAGTAAAAGCCGGTCAGCCTGCTGTTAATCAGAATAAGAGAAATATGGATTTCATTGTGATTGGACCGCAGCATAATAATAAATCAATGATTGATGTAGAACTGTTCAACTTCCATAATGGTGTTAATAATTCAGTGCTGATAAAATCAATCAAGATGTAATTTGATAATTTTCTGGTAGGTTTTTTTTATATGTCTTCGAAGATATTTTTAATAATATTCTTCGAAGACATTCTTTTTATATTAAAAAAAATTACTTATATTTGTAATGCGTATATTCCTCTTTTGGAAATCAAATAAAAGATACTATGGGTATAAGTATGAGCAATGCAAAAAGAAAAAGACGTTTATTTTTATTTATTATTTGCATTTCAGGCATCTTTTTTTTTAGTCAGGTTCTAATATGTTGCAAATCAAACATTATCGAACTAAAGAATATTACTTCTGAAAAGATAGATTCTATAACAACTAATATAGACCCAATATTAACTGAACCAGTCTATCCCGGTGGAGTTGATTCTTTAGTCAGATATGTAGAAAGACATATTGAATTTACTCCATATATGAATGAAATAGATGTTACGGGAAAAATTATTATAAGATTTGTAGTAGATGAGGATGGAAGCATAACTAAACCGGAAATACTCCGCTCATTGGAAAAACATTATGATGAAGCAGCAATAAAATCATTAATGTCTGCACCTCGCTTTATTAAACCGGCATATCAGATGGGAGTTCCCACCAGAAGCTATTATATCATACCAGTTAAGATTATGTTAAAGTAGGGATAATAAAAAAATATTATGAAAAAGACAACCTTTTTAGTGCTTACATCTTTTATAATGAGCGCTTCATTCTTTACAAGCGTAAAATCCTTCTCAAATGTTCCAAATAGATTTGTTCAGGTCGATGATACAATACATCAACGAAATAGAATAGCTAAAAGGCGTTCTGTAACAGAAGTTTTTCCGCAATTCCCGGGAGGAGCTGATGCATTACGAAAATACATAAAAGACAATCTGATATTCCCTGAGGAGTCTGCGAAAAATAATGTGCAGGGAAAAGTAGAAGTAAATTTTGTTGTAACTAAAACAGGAGCAATAGAAAAAGTCATCGTGATGACTTCTCTTGATAAATATTGTGATGCAGAGGCTATTCGCTTAATAAAAAATATGCCCAAATGGATTCCCGGAAAGGTAAATGAAGTGCCTACGGATATGCATCGTGTAATTGCCGTTGATTTTATAAAAGACACGAATAAAAGGGTAGCTACAACTTCAGATTTTCGATCAATTACTACATGCGGTGGGATAGAAAATCAGGAATCAGAAATAATTTTTACTGTTGTGGAACAAATGCCCCAATTCCCCGGAGGAGAAGTAGCCATGAATCAGTTTATAGCTGATAATTTGAAATATCCGGAGTTATCAAAGAAAGACAAAACATCTGGGAGGGTTTATGTGCGGTTTGTTATTTCTAAAGAAGGCAAATTGTGTGATGCTCAAATAGTACGTTCGTTAGATGCTTATTGTGATAAAGAAGCTCTTAGAGTGATTAGGAGTATGCCCGACTGGATTCCCGGTAAACAAAATGGAATAAACGTTTCTGTTTATTATATTGTTCCGATTAGTTTTAGTTTGCCTTTACAGTGATAATATTTTAGATAAGGATGAAAATTACCTTTAAAATATTGGTAACAGTTGTTTTATTATCAACGCTCTTTATTTGTAGTTGTAGTAATAAAACGTCGAATGCTGGTAAGTGTAGCTTAACTATTGTCTGTGATAGTAGTATTAAGTTCAAGCTTTTATCAAATGCTTTTCTTACTAATGATCATGATACTTTAATAGTTGAAAAGGTTGATTATGATTCCGCTAAAAAGGAAACGACTTTATCTTGGGATAGTTTGAAAATAGGAGAGTATACATACCACATTAAGTCGGTTTTTGATTTTAATCAGAATGCAAAACTGATATTGAAAACTGATACTATTATAAATTTAAAAAGTAAAATCAGGTATCAGTTTGTTGATTTTATATCTGAAAATGACCTCTTAGATGCTGAAACTATCGCTTTTGCGTATCGTGCAACCGGATGTTATTATTATCTTGAAAATTATATGCTAAAAAAGGAACATCATGCTTATCACCTTTCTGGATCTTATAAAAAAAATGGTGTTTTAGTAAGAATAAATAAAAGGGTTTCATCTTCTATAATTAACAGTTTGAATCGTCTTCAAGTAGAATCAAGTCAATGTATCAAAAAAGAAATAAGGAATAATATTAAGCAGTCGAGTACAATGACTGGTGAATTTTTCTTATTTGCAAAAAATAAAGTGTGTTATATAAATAATTCTTCTCATTGTGAGTGTTTGTCTTATTATAGTTTTATAGACCAATATGTTAACAGAGAAAACTAATATCAGATTATGTAATCAAAACTTAAGATGAATAAAGCATTAGTAAAATGGACTTTTACAAGTTTGATAATGGTATTTCTTTTTTCTTCATGCAAGAAAAAGGTGCAGGACAATTATCATCCAAAACATACAGCTGAATATTTATCAAAACAACTTGAAACTGCTTATAAAGAAAATGATTCAGTTCGCCTGAATGCTTTCTTTGAAGAATGGCATAAGTCTGTAAAACCGAATACCGATGAGTTTATTCATCAGAATAAAGTTTATACAGCTATATATGATATTTACAATGTGTTTTGTAAGTTAAAGGGAAAACCGATGTATTTTGTTGTACAGAATCAGATTGATTATGTGGTGGCAGACTCTGAACCTGATACAATTATGAACTTTAGACCACCAATTGAAAAATATAAAGTAGTTTATCTCACAAAAGAATATAAAGAAGCCTTAATCAATTTTTCTTTGGAAAAGATCTATAAAGAGAAAGGAGAACATGTTGCTAGTATCGATCTATATAATGAATCTAGTATTAGAGCACAAAGATTAATCCATTATATTGATGTTTCTGGGCCTGGTTTTGGCTTTTCATGGACATTAGAATCATCTCCAGTCCTTTCAAGAATCTCTTTTAATAAAGAATTGACGCAAGCTATTGCACTTTATTATGGGGATTTTCAAGGAGGTGAAGTTACTTTTGAGAAAGTAAAAGATAAATGGGTGATGAAAAATATGAAGAAAACGTATATGTCGTAAATGTTGTGTTACATGAATAAAAAAGATAAGATGCTAATGTTTAAGAGAAATTTAAAGATTGTTCTGGTAAATCTCATTCTACTGACAATCTTTGGTTTTTATTATGTAGAAAGACAGAAGCAGCTGGATGTGTTAACTACTGAAAATGCAAAGAGAGAACATTTTTTTAACTTGTATAAAAGGAGAGAAGTATTAATAAAATCACTAAGAAGAAATGTATTAAATGGTGATACAATAGCTTACAATCGGTTGCGCACAATTTATATGAATACCCCTCACGAAGGTGAATTCCTTTTTTATTCAATTATCGTAGCAAATAAATGTCATTATCCTTTAGCTTATTATGATGTTTATCTTGAAATAAGATTTCTTGAGAAATTAATGCCTGATATGAGTTGCAATAAAGAGACTAAGACTCTCATGTATGAATATTTAAAGGTAGCTGCAAGGCTTGGAAATTCAAAAGCAAAATATGATTTGAGACAATTGCATATATAACAATTCATGATGTGATGAGAAAGAATGTTTTAATTACGCTATTTTGTACCATTGCCCTAATTTGTCTGTGGGTTTACTTTTACAAGAAATATGAAGTGAATGATTCGTATGTTTATATGAATGTATATACATTGAACCATACAGATCTCACTATAAAAGAACTGGAAAAACGCATGATAGAAGATAATGATAGAAAAGCATATGATCAATTACTGTATTCAGATCATACAACGAACTATATATATGATTCTGATGAGAATAAATCGTTGTTTTATTCATTATTGATGGCAAATAAAAGTCATTATCCTTCTGCCTATTATAATGTTTATAGACTATTAAATTCCTATGAATATTTTAGTAATTGTAAGGTTGTAAATAATCGTCTGGTACATGAAAAGAACCCATTTTCTTTTGATAAAGTAACGAGGCGGTTTATGATTGATAATCTGAAAAAAAGTGCTGCTTTAGATGATATGCAAGCTAATAGTTGTCTTGGCGAATTATATCTGGAAGGGAAATATCTTCCTAAAGATACTATTCTTGGTAAGATGCTGATTAAAAAATCAGGTTATTAATGAAGAAGATTGAGATAACAATGTTCCATAAATTAAACATAACTTTCCACAATCATTCGTTTATCTATGTAGCAAAAAATGAAGATAGTATACATCATAAGAGGAATGTTTGCTTTATTATAGTTTTATAGACCAATATGTTAACAGAGAAAACTAATAGCAGATTATGCAATTAAAACTTGAGATGAATAAAGCATTAGTAAAATGGACTTTTACAAGTCTGATAATGGTATTTCTTTTTTCTTCATGCAAGAAAAAGGTGCAGGACAATTATCATCCTAAATATACAGCTGAATATTTATCAAAACAACTTGAAACTGCTTATAAAGAAAATGATTCAGCTCGTTTGGATGCTTTCTTTGAAGAATGGCATAAGTCTGTAAAACCGAATACCGATGAGTTTATTCATCAGAATAAGGCTTATACAGCTATATATGATATTTACAAAGTGTTTTACCGACCATTGAATTTAATGAAATATGGAGATTATGAATTTGGTAATTCGTTGAATCTGAATAGCAAGTATGTGGCTATTCAGAGTAGGATATATTATAAAGTTATTAATTGGATTAATTTTAATGACCAATTTATGATTGATCTGAAACTCGATTCTATTGATTGTTTTAGACCACCTGTTAATGTTTATAACAGGCAGATTCTCTATCTGACAGATGAATATTCTGCTGCTCTTTATAATTTTTTAGGGGAGGAGACTTTTAATTATAATTTACCTATGAGTAAAGACCGATGGAAAGATTGTCATCATAGATACCGCATTATACGGCCTTTTCTTCCCGTTGATTGGGGACGTGGTAGCGCAACGACTCCTTTAATACGGTGGATATATTTAAATATTCTTTTGACAAAAGCTCAGGTTTATTTTAGTATTGGAAGTAGTCAGGCAGGAATTGCGGATTTTGAAAAAGAAGATGGAATTTGGGTAATGAAAAAGAGTGTTATTAATGAATATATTGATTAAGTTGTATGATTTTGATAAAAATAGAGTATAAGGACTAATTTGATAGTACTTATACTCTTGTGATAGAATTATTATATTTCTAAAGTGTAATATATAGTTTATATTATTTCACATTTGTACGATTATAATCTGTTATAAATTGGTGCTGAATCTTCACTTAAATGGCGGATCATTTTGTTCTTCAATATCAATGCGCTGAATATTAAAAATATCTACTACTTTATTGTCTACTGTAACAATCTGCTTCAATGAATTTGGTGAGAGATATTCAAATCTCATACTAAAAAAAGCACTCGAAGGATTAGCTATATTGCTTACTGGTACGGTTTCCATTACATTAGGGGAAGAGAACCACCAGGCATAAATATCAGTATATCCTTTATTAAAGACTCTTGTCCAAATATACTTGTCACTATTCTTATCATACGCAATTACAGATTTGGCTTCCTCAAATCTTTTTCCATTCGACTCGTACCATGAATCGGCTTCAAAGGCATTTCCATTAGCCTTGCAATCCCATGTAAAGATAGTGTCTTTGCCTGTTTCACACTTCCATAATCCAGTAATTCGTTGTTTAAATAGTTCAATCTGATTCAGATTTTCTGCATTTTTCTTTTCAATAGTCTTATCTACTGTTGATTCTACAGTATAGATAATTTTCCATTTATTTCCAGTCTTTTTAAAGAGCATGAACATTGCTTCAGGATCAGACACCGTTGAATGTCCATCTTTAAAATTCATAGTACATTGGGCTTTTGCAGTATATAACACAGTCCATTTGTCCAAAATAGTATACTTCTCATCAAGAAAAGTATATTTCTGATCAGTCATGGTCTTAAACATAGAGTTTACACCTTTCAGCATATCATCATATCCAAAGATGTTTCCATTGTAGATATATCTAAAATCCGGTGAATTGTCAAACACAGCGGTAGCTATGTCAAAGTTTACTTGCTCACATCCTGTAATCAGAGTATTAACCACGTCTTTTACTTCAGTTTTAATTTTATCAATTTCTTTGCCTGAGACTGAACCATTAGTACTAGCATAGCAAAAAGAAGTTGATGTGATTAATGCCCAGATTAGAAATAAGTTTCGAATAATTTCTTTTGGCTTCATGGTATAAAAGGTTAAAGTTATAAGTTAATTGGGATTTAGAAAACGGACAAAATATCCCATTATATAAAACAATATATTTCAGATGGAGTTTGTAGAAAGCATATTGAATTAATTGTTTTTATACCTGTTATATCTATATTTACATGACTGCGACTTTCGGAGGGTAGAATGCTCTTTTTATGGTTTATATAAAATAAAAATCCCGCAATAAAGTAGCATAGTAATCTACCTTTTATTGCGGGATTAAAAATCAATTAAGTTATAAATATTGAGAACTCGAAGCTTTATTAAGCATCATATAAATGAAACATTCTGTCCATCAGTTTCCATTTTTGGGCCGATGTAGCTCCCGGTTCTGCTTCCTGGAAAATGGACATATATTCTTCCCATTCTGCTTGTAAAGGCAAGGTTGCCAGTTTCTCCATGGCTAAAGTCCAGTCGAAGTCGAGAGGAGTTTCCACAATCATGAAAAGTCGCGTACCTAGAATGTATATCTCCATCTCAAGAATGCCTACTTCTCTGATGCCTTCTCTTATTTCAGGCCACGATTCTGATTCGCTGTGCCTTTTCACATACTCGGCAATCAGTTCGGGCGATTCTTTTAAATCAAGCGTTTGGCAATATCTTTTTACCGGGCCAAAGTATTCTTTAACCTGATAACCTGTATCTTTTGTCTCCATAGTAATTTAACCGTTTATTTTAAGAACCAAAGCCATATTTTCTATTTTAGGTTTTGGAATGGTAATGATAAGTCCGGTGTTATCGCGAGTAAAAGTAACTTTTCCGCTGCCTAATAATTGTACCTTTTTGATCTCTTTATTATAATTAGGAGAATCTGTGGCTAATGATTTAATAACTACTTTACCACTTTCCGGATATTCCATCACGATAGCATATAAAGTTCCGTTTTTCTCTGTAAATCGGATATCTTCGGCTGTATACTTGTTCTTGCCTTCATTGAATCCTTGTGCATTCATCGGGTTCTTTTTCTCTGCATCGGGACCTTCTCCAAATATCTTCCATGGGCGAGTATCAAAGATTGACTCTTTGTTTACATCCATCCATTTTGCAATACCTTCGAGTACTGCAACTTCTTTATCGTCAATACTTCCATCTCCACGAACAGGAATATTAAGTAATAGGTTTCCATTCTTACTCACAATATCAGCAAGCATCTCTATAACTGTCTTAGCTGATTTATATCTGTTGTTATCGTAAATGGAACGATTATAGTGCCAGCTTCCGATGCAAGTACAGTTTTGCCATGCTTTTTCCTGCATCTTATCCGGAGCACCTCTTTCTACATCCCATACCATGCATTCTTTTTGCTCGTCAGTGAGAATCTTACCAAAGATAACAGCATTCAGTTTGCCTTTGTTTCTTTTCATGTTGCTGTTATAGTAATGAGCAGCTATGTTTAATCCGGCATCGCTGATAGGCCATAGGGGCAGTGCTGTATCATCAAAATAGAGCAAATCTGGATGATACTTATTAATCATATCAACAGTTCTGTCGTAAAAGTTTTCGCAATATTCCTTGCTGGGAACGGAGGCACCATCTGCCCAATCCCATTGAGAATGGATGGCACCCGGATTCTGGTTTTTACTACTTAGCTCATGATTCTGTGCATATAGTTCCTGCGGATCTAAACCATCCCACCATTGTCCTTTTCCATCTTCTTTAGTAAGTTTTCCATCGTAAGGAACTCCGGCAAGTGGACCTTGCTTATCGGCTCCCTGAGATGTTTCATACCATGTCCATGCATGAGAGGCGTGAATACTAACTCCGAAAGGTAAACCGTTGTGCTTTGCAGCTTTGGCCCATCCGTCAAGAATGTTTTTCTTAGGACCTATCTGGGTTGAGTTCCAGTTATGGTATTTGCTATCCCATAAGTCGAAATTATCGTGATGATTACCCATAGCAAAGAAGTATTGAGCACCTGCACGCTTATATAGTTTCACTAGCTTTTCCGGATCCCAATTCTCTGCTTTCCATTCATGGATAACATCTTTGAAGCCGAACTTTGAAGGATGACCATACTTTTGAAGGTGAGATTTGTATTGACCAGATCCCTCTTCGTACATGCCACGGCCATACCAGTCACCATCTTCCGGCTGGCATTGAGGTCCCCAGTGTGCCCAGATACCAAATTTGGCATTGCGATACCATTCGGGTACTTCATATTGTTTCAGTGATTCCCAGGTAGGTTGAAACTTTCCGGTTTGCATTGGCTCTTTTGTACTCTGTATGTGGTGAAAATTCTCCTGAGCAAAGCCGGTTGTACCGAACATGGCAATAAATAATGATATAAACAAAGCATTTTTCATAAGTGTGTTTTTTGTTTTTTCAAAAGTAGTTATTCGGTTACTATTAAAATTATACTATCTCGATATATTATAATACAAATTCGATATTTGTATTCTTTCCTATACTGATTATCTATAAGTTAGCATATTTAAAATTTCCTGTTAATAACATTATTTCGATAAATAATAATATAATTTCTATTTATTAGTGTCTTAATAAGAAATAAAGATATATATTCGCTTAACTGAAAATGAAAAGCACATGATAAGAGAAAAAAAGGATAGTCTGAATTTTACATTACTGAATATTGGGCATGCCATTCATAATGCCGACTGGAACTGGACGAATGTGAACAGTCCGTTTTCAAGATTATATTGGGTGGATGGAGGAAATGCAAGGATTGTGCTACCTGATGGTATTTATAATCTTACTCCGGGGCATTTATACCTTATTCCGTCTTTTACCTTACATAGCTACGAGTGTGACGGATATTTTTCACTTTATTACATTCATATTTATGAGGAACAAACTGATAACCTGAGTATTATTGAGCAAATGAATCCGTCTGTTGAAGTTGAAGCTACCGAAATGGATACTTTGCTTGTAAAGCGTTTATTGGAGATTAATCCGAACAGGGAGTTGAAACTTTATGATCCGTCATCTTATGATAATTCTCAGACTTTGGTAAAGAATATATCAGAAAATGCGCAATTACCTTATTACTTACTGATTGAAACAAAAGGTATTTTACAGCAACTCTTTTCCAGATTCCTGAAAGATGCAGAACAAAAGATTGAAGTTACAGATAACAGAGTATTGAAAGCTTTACGCTTCATCCGTAAGAATATAGATAAACCAATCAGTGTTAGTCAGCTTTCTGAGTTGTGTTTTCTCACGGACGATCATTTTATCAGGCTCTTCAAAAATGAAATGAAATGTACGCCAACTCAATATATTAATCAGAAAAAGATAGAAAAGGCTCAGGTAATGCTTGTTATAGATGATATTCCGATAAAGGAAATTGCATATAATCTGGCTTTTGATAATGTCTCTTACTTTAATAAGCTTTTTAAAAAGATCACAGGGCTGACTCCTTGCGAATATAAAAATAAACTTCATATGTAGCGCTCATTTCTTTATCATAGGTACAAACCGTACACTCAGTAGTGGATGCATGGTAACTTTGTGATTTATGTCTTTAGTCAGCAGATAGAGAGTCTGGTCGTATGTTCCGATGGGGACAACCATTCTTCCTTTGGGGGCGAGTTGGCTGATAAGTGCTTCGGGGATGTATGCCGGAGCAGCTGTAACAATAATTGCATTGTAAGGAGCTGCTGCAGGATGTCCTTGGTATCCATCTCCCAGAATAAAGTGAATGTTGTGATATGACTGAATAACCGGATTTGATTTTGCTTTTTCGTGAAGCTCTGGGATTATTTCCATAGTATATACTTCACCAGTCAGTTCTGCCAGAATAGCTGTTTGATAACCGGTTCCTGTACCAATCTCCAATACCCTGTCGTTCTTTTTCAGGGATAGTAGTTCGGTCATTTTAGCTACGATGTAAGGCTGAGATATTGTTTGGTTAAAGTAGGTGGGGAGTGCCTGATCTGAATAAGCGTATTCACGAAGTTCCAATGGTATAAATAGATGTCTTGGCACTTTTTCGAGAGCTGCAAGCAATGCTCTGTTGCTTATGCCTCGTGCTTCGATCTGTTCTTTAACCATCCTGTGTCTTTCTTGACTGGTGTATTCCTTATTGCCATCAGTTGCCATTATTCTCTCCTTTTATGTATCTCTGCTTTTATAATAAAAACAACAATGACAGAGAGTTTGTTTTATTGAAAAATACCTTAACTTTGCATTTATATGAGTTCTTTGCTCATTGAATACTATCGAGAAAACATTACTACAAATTAATAAAATGAAATTATCCGAAAAACTTCTGTTGGCTGTTTCTCTGTTTGTTACAGTTTCTGTTTTTAGTTTTGGTGGAGAAAAATCTTTCAATGGAAAAGAGTCTGCTCGCACAGGGTATATTTCACTCGACGGACAGTTTGTTACGAAAGGAAATAAACTTGCTACCGATGGTGAAATTCATAAGGTTGATGTTCCTTTGCTTCATTTGATAAGAAGTAAATCTGCAGTGCATAAAGGAACTGTGTTATTAATGCCTGGTGGTGATTATCAAACCCTGAAAATTAAGGGCGAATGTATGTCTACTGTCAGTTTTCTAACGAAAGAAAGCTATGATGTGGCTATTCTTGAATATCATGTTCCGGAAGGACTGCAGGTGCGTAATGCAGCATTGACTGATGCAATGAAAGCTTTCAGACTAATGAAAAGTAACAAGATATCAGGATTGAGCCACAACCGGTTAATTGTAATGGGATTATCTTCCGGAGGGCATCTTGCAGCAAGGACTATTCAGAAACTAAATAAGGATGAACAGCCTGATGATCTGATTCTTATTTCACCTTCTTATATGAATGAAACTGTTCCTGGAACGGTTTATCCTGTTGTATTACCTCCATTGCAGCCCAAAGGCCGACTGCTGACTATTGTTCCTGATAATGAAAGCGAGGCATGGGTAAAGAGTGGAGTGGAATATGCCAAGACATGGATAGGCTATGATGGAAATGCTTCATGGTATTATCAGAAAAAGAATGCTTATGTGTGCGGTAAAGATTCCATTCCTATGGATGGAAAGTTCGTACTTTCAGCTGTTCTAAAGAAATTTCTGGATTCAAAAAGTGAATTGAAGAGGTCAGAAATCAATCCGGCTGCGGTTCCTGTTGAGGGATATAATCCTAAGCGCCATGCTGAGAAACTTGCTTTAGTAGCAAAAGAAAAGTATGACTTGATTATGCTTGGCAATTCCATTACGAATAACTTCGATAAACCTCAGTATCAACCTGTGTGGAATCAGTTCTTTGCCCCAAGAAAGGCTTTGAATCTAGGCTTTAGTGGTTACCGTACAGAAAATATTATCTGGAATATTCAGAATGGCGAACTGGCTGGGCAGTCTCCTAAGGTCCTTGTTCTCGAGATAGGTACAAACAACATTGATGAGAAACATTATCCTACCCGTCACACAGCCGGACAGCTAGCCGGAGGAATTGAAGCAATAGTGAAGATCCTGCGTGATAAGTTGCCTGATACAAAGATCATTCTGCTGCGTTGCTTTCCCGGATGTTATGGCGGACCGAATCCTACTTCTCATCGTTTGATTCTGGAACGTGCTTCTGATATCGTATCCAAACTGGCAGATGGGAAACATATATTTTATTGTGATGTGAATCATGTATTCCTGAATTTTGATGGCTCAATCAATCATGCCATGATGGGTGATTGGTTGCATCCAACTCCTGCAGGAGCAAAGGCGTTGGCTCAGGCTATGGAACCACTACTTTCACAGTTGATGGGAGATAAGTCACTCGATACAGAGATTCCTGTTAATTCAGCCATTGTACCGGTTACAAAGCTTGAGGAAGATAGCTATAATTGGTGGAATCGCCATACGGATGTGCTGGCAATCAAAGATTCTATTAATCCCGATGTGGTACTTATAGGTAACTCAATCACTCACTTTTGGGGAGGATTGCCACAATTAAAATTTGCAGATGGAAGATTACGTACTCCAAATGGGCCGAAGGCATGGAACTCAGTTTTCGGAAATCATCGTGTGCTGAATCTTGGTTTTGGATGGGACAGAACACAGAATGCACTTTGGCGCCTTGATCATGGCGAACTGGATGGCCTGCACCCTAAAACCGTAATAATCCATATCGGTACAAATAACACTAGCCAGACAGAGAATGCACGAATGAACACTGCTCCTGAAATAGTGGAAGGAATAAAAGCTGTGTATATGCGTGTACGCTCAAAGGTGCCCGGAGCAAGGATTGTGCTGATGTCTGTCTTCCCTCGTGAGGAAAGTGCTTCACACCCAAGAAGGATCTTAATCAATGAAGTAAATAAACTTCTTGATGCTTTTGCAAAGGAAAATAACATCACCCTTTTGAATATTGGTCCGAAGATGCTTTCTGCTGATGGCACTCTTTCAAAGGATATCGCATCTGATTTTTGCCATCCTACAGAAAAAGGATATCAGATTTGGGCAGATGCTGTAAAGCCTTTCGTGGACGAACCTTAATATTGCTCCATAGAGATAAAATAAATCATTCCAGAAATTGAAATAGATTGAATACTGAGATAAAAGCTTAGAATTCAATCTATTTTTGTTATATATTGTTGTATATAAGAATCTGCTTATTCTTATGAATTACATTAAAAAGTATCATAACTTGTATGGTCTGTAAGTGATTGCTTTATTAAGAATTACATATTTACATTTCTAGAGTTATTAAATAAACTTATTATTATGGGCGATTTTTATCTATATTCTTTAAATAAAGAATTGTTTTTTTTATATTTGTCCGAGATTCGATTTAACCCTTATAAACGAAAACAATATGAAAAAACTTTTTTCGGTTCTCTTGCTTTGTTCGTTTTTATCATACGGCAGTACTATGATGGCGGACAACTATAATCTGGTTCCTCTTCCAAACTCTATTGTAAAGGAGAGTGGTGCTTTTGCATTAAATGGTAATTGCGAATTTATTGTTCAGAAAGGTCTGGATAGTAAATACACAAAAGTGGCTGAAGATTTTGCCAAACAGCTGAATCTTGTTTCCGGAGTAGATATGAAAGTACTTTCAAAAGCTACAAAGAAAGCAGCCAGGAACACAATTACTTTTGTGAAGAGCAAATCAGTTCCTGCTGAAGGATATAAGCTGAAAGTAGAAAAAGACAAAGTTTTGATTGAAGCTGCTGCTCCTGATGGATTCTTCCATGCAATTCAAACTGTAAAGCAATTACTTCCAGCTGCTATCTACGGAAAAGCAGAAGTTAAAGACCAGAAATGGGAGATTCCTTGTGTGGAAATCAGCGATACTCCTCGCTTTACTTACAGAGGCATGCATCTTGACGTTTCCCGTCACTTCTTTGGAGTAGATGAAGTTAAACGTTATATAGATGTTCTGGCTGCTCACAAATTAAATTACATGCACTTCCACCTTACAGATGATCAGGGATGGAGAATTGAAATAAAGAAATATCCAAAGCTTACCACTGTGGGAAGTGTACGTAAGTATACAATGATAGGCAGAGACTTCGGAAGTTCTGATGGTAAATCATACGGTGGCTTCTATACTCAGGATGAAATAAAAGATATTGTGAAGTATGCTCAGGATCGTTACATAACAATTATTCCTGAAATAGATCTTCCTGGACACATGGTGGCTGCTCTTGCTGCTTATCCGGAATATGGATGTACAGGTGGTCCTTATGAAGTATGGGGAACCTGGGGGGTTAACGATGATATCTTATGTGCCGGTAAGGAAAGTACCTTTAAGTTCCTTGAAGATGTACTTACTGAGGTTATGGAATTATTCCCTTCTCAATACATTCATATAGGTGGAGATGAATCTCCAAGAGTACGTTGGGAGAAATGCCCACTGTGTCAGGCCAGAATCAAGGAACTTGGACTGAAAGCCGATGAGAAGCATACTGCTGAGGCTAAGCTTCAAAGTTATGTTACTTCGCGTATAGAGAAATTCATAAATGAGAAAGGACGCAGAATCATTGGTTGGGACGAAATCCTTGAAGGTGGTCTTGCTCCAAATGCAACTGTAATGTCATGGAGAGGAATCAGTGGTGGGATAGAAGCTGCCAAGATGAAACATGATGTAATAATGACTCCTGGCGATCCTCTTTATTTTGATCATCTACAATCTCTTAGTCCTAATGAACCTGTTTCTATCGGAGGATATTCTCCAGTAGAAAAAGTGTATGCTTTTGAACCTATTCCTTCTGAACTTACAAAAGAGGAAGCTAAGCACATCCTTGGTCCTCAGGCTAACTTGTGGACAGAATATATTCCTTCCGATGAACATCTGGAATATATGCTTCTTCCTCGTCTGGCTGCACTGAGTGAAGTTCAGTGGACAAATGCAGAAAAGAAAAATTATGCTGATTTTGAAAACCGTATAGGGCATATCGCTCAGATTTACGATGCAATGGGAATGAACTATGCCAAGCATGTGTTTGAAGTTAAAGACTCATACTCTGTAAATTCGGAGAAAGGATGCATTAGAGCAACGTTGAGTGCCATTGAGGGTGCTCCTGTCTATTATACAACAGATGGTACAGAGCCAAGTGTAAATAGCAATAAATATACTGCACCGATTGAAATTCCTTATTCATGCACATTGAAGGCAATGGTTGACAGAGGAAACATGAAATTGCATAACCTTGAAAAAACATTTGTTTTCAGTAAAACTACAGCAAAGAAAGCTGTGTTCAACGCTAAACCGGTTAGACCATTTAACGGTGCTTCAACTTTGGTTGACGGCATGCGTGGAGGCATTAGTTTTGATTCCGGTATGTGGATTGGTTTCCAGGGTGAGCCGATGGATGTAACCATTGATTTGGCTGAAAGTACTAAATTATCGTCAGTACGTGTAGGTAATCTGGTTTCTAAAGGCAATTGGGTATTCCCTCCTAAAGATATCATCGTTTATATTTCCGATGATGGTAAAGATTTCAAGGAAGTGGCTAAACTGGATATTCCAGAAGCTAAGAAAGAAGATAAGAATGGTATAAATGAATATACTCTCGGTTTTCCTGCAACACAGCCCAGATTTATAAAGGTGGTTGCACATAACGCAACTCTTCCTGCATGGCATGATGGAAAAGGAAAAGCCGCAATGATGTTCGTTGACGAGATTTCAGCCGAATAGTATTCGGATAGTGTTGGTTTGTTAGAAGAGTGCTCAATATTTATTGGGCACTTTTTTGTTGCATCAGGCCGCATGTTTTTATTTACACCCCCATCAAAATGATCTTTAGACCCGGGTCTAA
>Ga0183099_1000515_pt1 | contig 28243 bp, 30 predicted proteins | sample Biomet1_FD_127788 | JGI IMG/M metagenome (GOLD analysis project Ga0183099, IMG submission 127788) | Microbial communities from bioreactor (seeded with anoxic lake sediment) at LBNL, California, USA - Biofuel metagenome 1 | ecosystem: Engineered > Bioreactor > Anaerobic > Unclassified ...
AATGATATTATCATCGATTTTCATATAAATCTTCATAATATCTCCGCATTTTGCGTTTCCGACTTCACCGATTGCATCCGCATTTTCTATTTCTCCGACATTTCTCGGATTTGTGAAATGATCCATTACTTTTTCAGAATACATTAAAATTCCTCCTTTTCTGTCAGCACAAAGGCGACATCTTGCGCAGCCTTTCGACGACGCGTGTTACGTTTTCGATGATATAATCAACATCTTCTTCGGTCGTCTCATCGGACAACGAAAGGCGTAAAGATCCATGCGCAATTTCATGCGGAAGACCAATTGCCAAAAGAACATGTGACGGATCAAGTGATTTTGAAGAACAAGCGGATCCGGTAGAACCGCAAATTCCTGCCATATCTAAGAGAAGAAGCAATGATTCTCCCTCAATATATTTAAAAATAAAACTGGTATGTCCCGGGAGACGTTGTGTGGGATGTCCGGTAAGGGAAGACTCTGGAATTTTAAGAACACCGTTGATTAGTCGGTCACGCAGTGCCGTACGTCTTTTCGTTTGGGAAAGATTTTCTTTTGCAAGTTCAAGTGCTTTTGCAAGCCCGACAATAAAGCTCAAGTTTTCGGTTCCCGAACGGTGATTTCTTTCCTGTCCGCCTCCGTCGATGATGTTTTTAATATTCACACCTTTTTTGATGTAAAGTGCTCCGATTCCTTTCGGTGCATGAATTTTATGTCCCGACAGGGACAGCATGTCCACACCCAACTCCTTAACATCAATCGGAAGATTTCCGACAGCCTGTACCGCATCGGTGAAAAACAATACTTTTTTATCCTTTAATTTTTCAGCGATTTCTTTGATCGGCTCAATTGTTCCCACTTCGTTGTTTGCATACATAATGGAAACAAGACAAGTTTCGGGGCGTAATGCCGCGATCACATCATCCGGATTGACCAATCCATATTGATCCACATCAAGGTAAGTTACCGAAATTCCTTGTTTTTCCAACGCCTCAAAGGTATTCATAACAGCGGGGTGTTCGATTTTGGTTGTAATGATATGTGTTGTGTTTGTTTTGTTTTTCGCAAAGTACGCAGCAACCGCCCCCTTGATCGCCCAGTTGTCCGATTCTGTACCACCGCTCGTAAAATAGATTTCATTCGGGGTACAACCGAGTACCGTTGCAACGGTCTGTCTTGCGATATCCAATTGTGCGTTCGCTTCTCGTCCTTTTTGATGAAGACTGGATGGATTTCCGTACAGCTCTTCAAAAAACGGCATCATTGCCTGTTTCACTTCGGGATGTACTTTTGTTGTCGCTGAATTGTCTGCATATACAAATCTTTTATTGTCCAATTTTTTTGCCATATCCTTTCTGAATCGTACCGGAATTCCTTCGGTATTCTGTTTCCTATCATCTCTATCTTTTTGCTGTTGTTTGAAATAAAAAATTGCAGGGAATGTCATGCGCAAAAATGTTTTGGCGCAATACTCACTCCCTGCTTTACCTTTTTGCCTCTGATTAAAGGCTACGTTCAATAAAATCCGCAACATCTCTGATTGTTCTGAGATTTACTGCTTCTTCATCGGAAACCGTTATGCCGAAGTTTTCTTCTATCGCCATTAGCATCTCAACAATATCAAGCGAATCCGCACCGAGATCCTCCATGATATCGGTATCTTCATCAAGAGTCTTTACATCTATGCGCATTTGCTTTGCAAGTAAGTCTTTGACCTTCTCTATCATACATTAACCCTCCTGTCCCACTCTCATATATTGAAACCTGCTGTATGAAAAAGCAGGAGTTTGTCAGCAATAACAAGGCTGTTTAATTCCAAACCATATTATATTCTAAAGAGCGGCACTTTGTCAAGAGCAATGTGTAAAAAATTAATTGCGGATCAGGGAGAGCTCACATTCCGAATAATCTTCGTTCATACTCGAAATATGAATCCGTTTTCCTTTAATGAGTTCTAAGACTGCAAGGAAAGTGGCTACAATTTCATTTTTTGTTTTTGCTTCGGAAAAAAGCAAGGTAAACTCGCATTTATCCTTTTGAATCAACCGTTTTAAAACATGCAAAATCTTTTCGTTTACACTAACCTGCCGTGTTGCTTTCATCAGTTGATCAATACTTTCATTTTTATCGTTTTCTGTTTCTTCTGCATCGCTTTTTCTTGTGTAGACACGAAGCATGGCTTCGGTGAGCATTTTGATATCATGTGTCAATGTATATTCAGGGTCAATTTCGATTTTCTCAGGCGGCTTTTCATAGATTCCCGTAAAAGTCTGCTCCCGCTCATGGAGCACTTTTGCGGTTTTTGATGCCTTCTGGTATTCCAACAGCAGATCAACAAGCTCCTGCCGGGGATCCTGTTCGCTTTCCTTCGGTGGAAGCAGCATACGCGATTTAATGAGCATCAGTTGCGCCGCCATAACGATAAATGAGCTGGAAAAATCCATATGCAGCTTTTCCATTCCGTGAATGTACTCCATATATTGCTCAAAAATAAATGAAATTGGAATATCGTATATATTTAATTTGTTTTTTGAAAGAAGAGAGAGAAGAAGATCAAGTGGTCCTTCAAAATTTTCAAGTTTGAAGGTTGGATTCTCGGAGAAGATTTCATCTTCAACAGTATTCTCTATGTCTTGCAGGATCATACCGCTGTCATTCAAGCAAAAATCACCTAACTTTCAAAAAACAGGATTCCTTTTAATGTAAAAACGGAATGAAATTCAAAATAAAGTTCATGCCGCCAATAATATAGCTGCGAAGTGCTAAAATCACCGGAGAGAGAACCCCTATCGCCAAGAGTATAAAAAGCGCAATTTGAATATACATTTCATACCGCAGATAATAATATGCCCATTTTGACGGCAGGAGGACAGAAATGATACGAGAACCGTCAAGCGGAGGAATCGGAAATAAATTAAACACAAAAAGCCCGACATTAATATAGATAAACAATTGAAGAAATGTCATGAGCATTGTCTGTATTGTGACGGGTAAACTTGTAATCAAATAAAGCGCACATAACCGAAACACAATCATGCCGATAAATCCAAGCAATAAATTGGAAAGCGGTCCGGCGAGCGAAACAATTGCCAGACCCGATTTTCCGTGTTTTAAGTTTCGAGAATTAATCGGAACCGGTTTTGCCCACCCAAATCCAGCAAGAAACAGAAAAAGGAATCCCAATGGATCGATATGTTTAATTGGATTTAAGGTCAGCCTTCCGAGATTACGGGCAGTGGAATCTCCCAAACGGTATGCTGCATATCCGTGGGAATATTCATGTACCGTAAGCGATATGAGTATAATCGGAAGGAGTAGCAGAATTTGAATCAAAGCATCCCGAAAAGAGGAGGCACCTGAAAATAACAATATGTTCCCTACTTTCTTAAAGTTTATTCCAGTATAAACTGTTTTTATAGAAAAAAGAATAATAATCTGTAAGTTTTTTATAAAAAAAGCAAACGGACGGAAATATAATGCATATCCGTCCGCTCAATTTAGTTCGCTTTATTGCTGAAGAAGTTCGAATTTATATCCGACACCCCATACTGTTTTCAGCGTCCACTTATCAGATACGCCTTCCAATTTTTCGCGCAGACGTTTTACATGAACATCAACCGTTCTGGAATCGCCAAGATAATCAAATCCCCAAACTTTGTCAAGGAGCTGATCTCTTGTGAAAACACGATTATAATTGGAGGTGAGGAAATACAAAAGCTCCAATTCTTTCGGGGGATATCAACGGCTTTTCCGGTCAATTTTAATTCATATTTCTGCAGGCTAATTTCAAGATTATCAAATTTAATCACTTCGGAATCATCGTTGTCATGTCCCGAATAGCGGCGAAGAACTGCTTTCACTCTTGCCGAAACCTCTTTCATATCAAAGGGTTTTGTAATAAAATCATCGGCGCCGAGTTCCAATCCCAATACTTTATCAAACACTTCTCCTTTTGCCGTTACCATAATAATCGGCTTGGAAGAGATTTCTCTGATTTCACGGCATACCTGCCAACCGTCTTTGCGCGGCATCATAATGTCGAGAAGCACGAGGTCGGGCTCATAAATTTTAAATGCCGACAATGCCTTTACTCCGTCATTTGCAGTTACAATTTCATAACCTTCGTTTTCTAAGTATAATTTCAATAAATCGCATATGTTGGTATCATCATCAGCTACAAGTATTTTAAGTCCCATTTTTTACAACCTCCTGTATTTTCGTTGCATAGGATATTTTTAAAAAAATGTATATCCTACCCGTATCTTAATTATATACGAAAACTCGTGGCATTTGATGAACGATTAGCAAACATTATATTGCCGATATATTAATTTGAGCAGTGTTTTGCTGATGAAACAGTTCTGGCTGAGAAGAAATCAGGTTTTTCTCAATCGAGACCGAACCATCGGCACTTCTTCCGCAGATGCCCACCAAAGCAAAATTCAACATAGGAAGGATGGCAGAAAGGCGGTTTTTTGCTGTTTCCTCGTCATTTGATAGGTTCAAAACAAGGCAGTTCCCACATATTCCCGCCGTACTGCGGGACGGATAGGAACTGTGCGGCTGACGTTCGGATAAAAGACGGGAGGTGTTTCCTGAATTGTATGCATAGTTATGGATATTTGCAGCGCCGCAGAGATGGAGCGCAAAAAACGGAGCCTCTCTGTCGCAGATGCTTTTCGTAATGTCTGGCATGACGTCCTTTGGAGAAAAGCCATCACAGCCAAGCGTTACGGCAAGATTATTATACAGACAGAGTTGTCTCAGCTTTTCTTTTGCACGTTCTTTACCACAGGTGTCCTCTATCATCATGGTGTAATAGCCACCGACCGCATAACCGCTTTCCTTTAACAGTTTGGTAATTGTTTTTGCACAAAAAATCGATGCGGTGAGATTCGTTGTATTGTTGCCGACACATAAAAGTCCGACACGTGGAATATCTGTCATTTTTTTCACTCCAAATTATCAATTATATTTTGATTGCTTCTTTAGTATAACAGCCAACTTCAAAAGTGCAACAAAAACCACTCGTCAAAACGGCACGCAAATCGGCATAGTTTTCACTCTTTTTGAGATTATATTACTGTATTTTAGGAGGAGTTTAAGGATTATCGCAGTTTATTGCGATTTATGAAGATGAAAACCATAATTGTGCTTTTCTTTCCTTTTTTCTTTAAACGGAAACATAGACAAACAGTTTTCGTTATGTTATAATAAAAAAAATATACTAAAATAATGAAAAAGGTGGGTATACAATGTTTACTTTAACAGCATGTGGCAATTGGTTTTCAGGTTCAGTTGAAGAACGAATCAAAGTCGCTTCAATGAATCGCTTCAAAGCGATTGAACTGTTAAACTGGAAAGGTTTTGTTCTTGCAAAAGCAAAATCTGCGCTGGAGATGAATCGAATGTGTATTTCCAAAATCCTTTTTCAAACAATATACGAAACTGCACAGAATTGAATTGGTTTTACCGCACGGCATAGTATATGAGGATGCAAAACAGACATTTCTCACCGCAATCAAAGAAACCGGATTTAGCGGTTTTGTCGTTTTTGAAAGCGGACTACTGTCAAAAGAATCTTCGGATGTCTACAAAGAAATGATTTTACTTGCAAAGATTCCACAATAAGAATGAGGGCAATCAATGAATATTTCGACACTGTTTGACATAAAAAAGGTGGTCTTTTCGTTGGAGGTATTCCCGCCAAAGAAAGAAACCTCTATCAACGTTATTTACAACACACTACTAAAGCTAAGAGGAATTCCTTGTGATTTCATCAGCGTAACCTATGGTGCAGGTGGAAGCGAAACACAACGGGAAAAAACCTGTGAAATTGCATCACTCATCCGCACCAATTATCACATCGAGCCTGTTTCCCATCTCACCTGCGTCAATTCGGACAAAGGCGAAATTCGGGAGACACTTGCAAAATTAAAGGAAAATAAGATACAGAATATTCTGGCACTCCGTGGCGACATCAGTCCGTCCGTCCTTCCAAAAAAGGATTTTTTGCACGCAAGCGATCTTGCTCGGTTCATCAAAGAATATGATTCGAGTTTCAACGTCCTCGGTGCCTGTTATCCGGAAGGACACTGTGAATGCAGTTCGATTGAGGAGGACATTGAGCATTTAAAGATCAAAATAGACAGCGGAGTAACCCACCTGATTACTCAGTTGTTTTTTGATAATGCACATTTTTATACTTACATGGATAAAATTCGCAAAGCGGGAATCAATGTGCCGATTCACGCCGGAATCATGCCAATTGTAAACAGCAATCAAATTGAGCGCATGGTTACGATGTGTGGTGCTTCTATTCCAAATAAGTTTTCAACCGTATTAAATCGCTATGCACACAAGCCGGAAGCGTTGAAAGATGCGGGCATCTTCTATGCGACCGAACAGATGATGGATCTATTGGAAAACGATGTTGAGGGAATTCATCTCTATACTATGAATAATGTTGAAGTTGCAACCCGTATTTCTGAAAGTATTCAAAACATTATTCTTGCGAAAAATTCCATGGAGAATTAACGATGCTACTTACAATTGAAAAACTGGATGAACGGGAAATTCTACGGTATCTCGGCTGTAAAAAAGCACCTTCCGATGCATTGTCTTTGCTTGTAACCGAATGTATCAAAGAAACTTTGTTGGTCATTACGCCGCAATATTTATTCAAACGATTTGAGGTTAAAAAAAGCGATGCGGGGCTATCCCTTCTCGGCACAAAAACCGTATTGCCCGGAAACGACATCAAAGACTTTGTTGGCAATTCAACTGCCATCTATCTGCTATGTATCACACTCGGGATCGGGATTGAAAAAGAAATCAGACGAAAAATGCAGATTTCACCCGATCTTGCCGTAGTCATTGATGCCTGTGCAACCGCCGCTGTCGAAGAAACGGCAGATATAGCACAAGCTTTGATCAAGACAGAGTGCGAAACAAGGGGCACCATTATTACCGAACGGTTTAGTCCGGGATACGGCGATTTGCCATTGAATTTACAAAAAGAGCTACTTTTTCTGGTCGATGCTCCGCGCAAAATCGGACTCATGGTCAGTGACAGCCTGCTTTTAACCCCACAGAAATCGATTACTGCCGTTATCGGTGAATATAGGCGATAACGGAACATGGATAAATTGTTTATTCCTGAAACAAAAAGAAAGGAGGCATTTTTCGGATTTTACCTGATCCGATGAAATGATACTATGATTGATTTTAACAAAATACTTTTACTCGACGGAGCAATGGGAACTATGCTTCAAAACCTGGGGTTGCTATCGGAAAAAGTTCCGGAAGCAGTAAACTTAACCCATCCTAACGAAATTATCGGAATTCACCGCGCTTATATTCAAAGCGGCGCCGATATTATCTATACAAACACATGTAATGTGAACCGATATAAATTGTCCGAGAGTATATTCTCTGTGGAACAGTTGATTGGGGCAGGTGTATTCAACGCCAGGAAAGCTGTAGAAACTGAAAATAAAGGGACCCTTGTTGCGCTTTCCTGCGGTCCGATTGGCCAAATGCTCCGCCCGAACGGCGATCTTTCTTTTGAAAATGCCTATGACATATTTCGTGAAATTGTGATTTCAGGAGAAAAGGCAGGTTCCGATCTTGTTGTGTTTGAAACCTTTACCGACCTTTTGGAGATGAAAGCGGCTGTTCTTGCCGCAAAAGAAAACTCCGCTCTTCCGATTTTTTGCACCATGACCTTTGAAGAAAACGGGAGAACCTTTGCGGGGAGCACCATCGCAAGTGCCGCCGTCACCCTTGAGGCTTTGGGCGTAACTGCTGTCGGAATCAACTGCTCACTCGGACCGAAGCAGATTTTACCACTTGCTGTGGAAATGAGAAAATGGACCTCACTGCCGATGATTGTTAAAGCCAATGCCGGCCTTCCTAACCTCTCAACAAACAAATATGATGTTCTGCCGGATGACTTTGCTTCGGTAACAGACGAATATTTAAAAATTGGGGTGAATATCCTTGGCGGCTGTTGCGGCACCACACCAGACTATATTAAAAAAATGAAAAAGGAATTGTTAAAAGGTTCGTATGTAAGGGCTATCTTTGAAGAGAAGACCGTTCTTTGCAGCGCAGAGAGAACAGTTGTTGTCGACGGCGTGAAAATCATCGGAGAAAGAATCAATCCCACAGGCAAAAAACTGTTTAAGGAAGCACTAAAAAATCACAGCATCGGATACATTCTAGAGCAGGCACTGGAACAGACAACTGCAGGCGCTGAAATTCTCGATGTCAATGTGGGACTTCCCGAAATTGATGAAGTTTCTATGATGTCGGAAATAGTCGAGGCAATACAGGGCATAACAGGTGTTCCTCTTCAAATCGATTCCTCCAATCCGCAGGCTATCGAAGCCGCACTTCGGATTTATAACGGAAAGCCGCTTGTCAACTCGGTAAACGGAGAGGAAAAGGTGCTCCGCACCATTCTGCCGATCGTAAAAAAATACGGAGCCGCTGTGATCGGACTGACCCTTGACGAAAACGGAATTCCGCCGCTTGCCGAAGACAGAGTGAAAATAGCAAAGAAAATCATTGAAACTGCAAAAGAATACGGCATTCAAAGAAGCGATGTTATTATCGACTGTTTAACGCTCACAGCATCGGTACAACAAAAAGAAGCATACGAAACCTTAAAAGCAGTTAAACTTGTCAAAGAAACCCTTCATGTAAAAACAGCACTCGGTGTTTCGAATATTTCCTTCGGACTTCCCGAAAGAGAATTGATCAATACCGCCTTTTTAACACTTGCAATGGCGCATGGACTTGACTTGCCCATTATCAATCCAAATGTGAAAGCAATGACTGGGGCTGTTGATGCCTTTAATGTTTTATATCACCGTGATATTGGATCTGTAAACTACATCAAACGCCATTCACAAACAGAAGTGGATAAACTTGCCACCGTAAAGACAATCATGTCTCTTTCCGAAGCGGTTGAAAGTGGAATCAAACAAACCGCATATGAAACGGCAAAACAACTGCTTGAAACAACCCCGCCATCGGAAATCATCGACAGAATCCTGATTCCCGCACTTGATCGGGTTGGTGAAAAGTTTGAAAAGGGAATTTTGTTTCTGCCGCAACTCATTCAGTCCGCAACCGCAGCCGAAGCATGTTTTGACCTGATCAAGCAAAAATTATCCAAGGAAAAAGGTGATACCGTAAGCAAGGGCAAAATTGTTCTTGCAACGGTAAAGGGGGATATCCATGATATCGGTAAGAATATTGTAAAAGTCATTTTAGAAAATTACGGATACGAAATCATTGATCTCGGCAAGGATGTTCCAATTGAAAAGGTTGTCGCTGCCGCAGTCGCCCAAAATGTAAAACTGGTCGGCTTAAGTGCGCTCATGACCACAACGGTAAAAAACATGGAGGAAACCATACGGGCACTCCGTGAAAATATCGAATGCAAAATCATGGTGGGCGGAGCAGTATTAACACCCGATTATGCAAAAACAATCGGAGCGGATTTTTATGCTAGGGATGCTAAAGCTGCCGTTGATATTGCAAAAATTGTTTTCAAATGAAATAATCCCCGATAAATATTTTATATCAAATCGTTGACAAATAAAAAGCGCAAGTGTATAATGAAGTTATAAAGGCTATGAAAAAGACATGGGGTGTTTCCCTTGCAGAGAGCATGTGCCACCGGCTGAAAGCACAGCAAAAAAATTCACCTTACCACTTTGGAGCCGCAGAAAGGATAATTTTCTGCCGAACTGCCCCCTCGTTACGGGATGCATGAGGAACAAATTTTAACTTTAATTTGTTTAAACTCGGGTGGAACAGCGTCGTTTTACGCCCCGTCGGTATCTCTTTGGGATGCCGACGGGGATTTTTTATTTTTAAAATAAAAAGGAGATTAATATTATGTATGAAATAACCTTAAAAGACGGAAAAACTCTGTCCTTTGAAGAAGCGCAAAGCGCTCTTTCCATTGCCGAGAAAATAAGCGGTGGACTTGCACGTGCTTCCCTTGCCGTAAAAGCAGACGGCGTTGTAACAGAACTTTCTACCATCATTGACAAAGATACCAAAATCGAATTTTTAACCTTTGACAGCGAGGAAGGAAAAAAAGCATACCGCCACACCACATCTCATATTCTTGCGCAAGCAGTAAAAAAACTGTATCCGCAGGCAAAGCTTGCAATTGGACCTTCCATTGAAAACGGATTTTATTACGACATTGATCTTGACGTTTCGATTACGCCCGAAGTGATGGCAAAGTTGGAAGCTGAAATGAAAACGATCATCAAAGAGGATCTTGCCCTTTCGCGCTTTATCCTCCCGCGCGATGAAGCTGTAACGTTCATGGAGGAAAAAGGCGAGCTGTATAAAGTAGAATTAATCAAAGAACTTCCGGAAGGGGAAGAGGTTTCCTTCTATTCGCAGGGCGATTTCGTCGATTTGTGTGCGGGACCGCACTTGCTCTCAACCGGAAAAGTAAAGGCGATCAAACTAACGCAGTGTACCGGTGCTTATTGGAGAGGCGACAGCAAAAATAAAATGCTGCAGCGGATTTACGGCACCTCTTTCCCGAAACAGAGCGAACTTGACGACTATCTTGCCAAGATAGAAGAAGCAAAAAAGCGTGATCACAACAAACTCGGTCGAGAATTAGAATTTTTTACCACCGTTGATTATATCGGTCAGGGGCTTCCGATTCTCATGCCAAAAGGCGCAAGAGTTATTCAGCTGTTGCAGAGATTCGTTGAGGATGAAGAGGAAAAAAGAGGTTACCTTCTCACCAAAACCCCACTTTTGGCAAAACGAGATTTATATAAAATTTCAGGCCATTGGGATCATTACCGTGACGGAATGTTTATACTCGGCAATCCCGACGATGAGGAGAACGAAGTGTTTGCGCTTCGTCCGATGACCTGCCCCTTCCAGTTCCAGGTTTATCTTTCAAAAATGAGAAGTTATAAAGAGTTGCCGATGCGATTAAACGAAACCTCAACACTCTTCCGCAATGAATCGTCTGGCGAAATGCACGGGCTCATCCGTGTGCGTCAGTTCACCATATCCGAGGGGCACATCGCATGCCGTCCCGACCAGTTGGAAGAAGAATTTGCAGACTGCCTTGACCTTGCGCAATTGATGATCAAAACACTTGGATTTGAAGAGGATGTCTCCTACCGTTTCTCCAAATGGGATGAAAACGACAAGGAAAAATATATCGGCTCTCCCGACGAATGGGAAACTGTTCAGAACCGCATGAAAGTCATTTTGGATGACTTGAAAATCAATTATAAGGAAGCCGAAGGAGAAGCGGCATTCTACGGCCCGAAGCTTGATATTCAATTTGAAAAATGTTCACGGCAAAGAGGATACCCTCATCACCATTCAAATCGACTTTCAACTTGCCGCACGGTTCGGTATGGAATATATCGATGCCGACGGCTTGAAGAAAAACCCCTATGTTCTCCACAGAACTTCCATTGGCTGTTATGAGAGAACCCTTGCTTTGTTGATTGAAAAATATGCCGGTGCAATGCCGACATGGCTCGCCCCCACACAGGTGAAACTTCTTCCCATCGGTTCCAATCAGCATGAATACACAAAGGGAATTTACACCAAGTTAAGACAGGCGGGCATTCGTTGTGAAATGGATGAACGCAACGAAAAAATCGGTTATAAAATCAGAGAAGCACAGCTTGAAAAAATACCCTATATGCTGGTTTGCGGCGAAAAAGAACAAACCGAAAACATGCTTTCTGTCCGTTCCCGAAAAGAGGGGGACATCGGCGTGATGAGCGCAGATGAATTCTTAACAAAACTATTAAAAGAAATTGCTGAGAAAGCAAGATAACAGCGAAAGGACTGACGTAAAAATGGCAGATTGCATCTTTTGCAAAATAGCGGCGGGAGAAATTCCGTCCAAAAAGGTATACGAAGACGAAAAAATCCTTGCATTTCACGATATTTCTCCCATGGCACCAGTTCATGTATTAATCATTCCAAAAACACATATTTCGTCCATGAATGAGGTTTCGGTTGATAATTCCGCTTTTGTAACAGCGGTATTTGAAAAGATCCCAGAAATCGCAAAAGCACTTGGATTGGCGAACGGATATCGTGTGATTTCCAATTGTGGCGAAGACGGGATGCAGTCGGTACAGCATTTGCATTTTCACATTCTGGGTGGCAAAAAGCTTCCCGGACAGCTCGCATAATGGAGAGAAGCCCGATGAAAGGTTATTATCGCTTACACGTTGCTGGGTTAGAACGAGAATTGCCGATTTGCCCTTTAAACGAACATGTTTCGATTGCGGGATTTGTCATTTTCGGAGATGTGGAGCTGACAAAGGCTTGCGCCACTGAATTATGTAAGAAAATTCCCGAACATGATTATATGATCACGGCAGAAGCGAAAGGAATCCCACTTGTATATGAAATGGCAAACATTTTGCAGGAAAAGAAGCATTTTATTGCACGAAAAGGGTTAAAGCTCTATATGAAAGACCCGATCAGCGTGAGCGTTCGTTCCATTACCACCGACCGTGTTCAAACCCTTTATCTCGATAAGACAGATGCGGATATGATGAAGAACAAACGCATCGTGATTGTCGACGATGTCATCAGTACAGGGGAATCGCTCTCGGCATTGGAAAAACTTGTCGAGGATGCAGGCGGAACGATTGTCGGCAGAATGGCAATTTTAGCCGAAGGGGATGCAGTAAAGCGGGACGACATTATTTATCTTGAGGAACTGCCCCTGATATTTCAAAACAAATGAAAAGAAAAAACGTCTTTCTTGTAACCAATGTCACAAGAAAGACGTTTTTATAATCAAACAGTAAAATCGAATTTACGGTTTCCGTCTTTACTGATATGAAACTCCTTTTTGAATTCCTTTCCGTCAGAAACTCCTGTCATTTCGTAGGTTCCGAAGAATCCGGAGAATTTATATTCTCCCATGCAGTCTTTTAGCGAAAGATTGGTTTTCCATTCTTTATTAATCAGATCATCCATTACATTGTATACCGGTTTGTGTTGCATTTTTGTGCCGAGAATACCGCCGGCAAACTTGTTTTCTCCCTCATACGTGCCCATTGGCGCATATGCAGCTGTACCGTCCACCATATTCCACCAGACAATTGCTTCCATGTTTTTATGAGAAAACCAAATACGGTAGAGCCATTTGGTGATTTCAGCTTGATATTCCTCGTTTTCCTTTATTCCCATATACGCAGGCACAGTGATTTCAGAAACATGGAGCGGGCGATTAAATTCGCCGTATGTATCCATAACAGAGAATAATCTCTCGGGATTACAGTATGTCTGCATGATTCCATCTAAATCCTTTTCTTCCCAGAACAAATGATATTGCATTCCAAGTGCATCAATTCTCGCACCCTTTGATAAAAGACTTTCAATGAGCAGATAATATGGACTGAGATTTTCCTTATAATAAGGGCCCCAGCAAATTTCCGTTACATCGTTGAGGAAAAAGCGGTTATTTTTGAAATATTTTGCCGCTTGTTCGTATACGCAAAGCGGATAATTGTTTGGAAGGCGTTTGTCCTGTAAATAGGGTGCTACAAGCACTTCGTTTACAATATCCCAGTCACGTATCTTGTCGCTCATTTTTTCGCCAATTTCTTTAATTCTGCGGCACAGCTGCAAGTATGCCTCGTCTCTGTCACGTGGCAGCCATTCGGGCACAAATCCGTGCCACATAAGGGGATGCCCTTTGATTCCGATTCCGTTTTCATTACAGTATTTGATTACCTTGTCAGGAGACGGTCTGCGATAAACAGGCGCACTATCGGAGGTGAACCGCATTTTCCCTTCTTCAACTTCAAAATCCGACCAATAGAACGGGGAAATCGCATAGTTGAAAATATTCTTGAACTCATCGCGGTAGATTGCGTTGCGTTCTGCATCGGGAAATTCGTCGAGTAGAAAAATGTTGCAACCGAATTTGAAATCGTGTGATTTCTGTTTGATCTGAACGTTTTTTACCACTGCACCTTTTCCGTCTTTGTCTTTGAAATTCACCTTAACATAAGCTTTGCGGTAGCGCTTTGTATCAGCTTCGATGCGTTCGTTGGTTTCATCCTTTTGTTCCTCAAAAAATCTGAGTAAATTTTTGTCCATAAAACTCTCCTGCTTTCTTTTGCAATTTATTTGATACTCATGCCGCCATCGACATAAATATTTTGCCCTGTGATATAGGAGCCCTCATCGGAACAAAGCACCTGAATCAAACCTTTGAACTCCTGCGCTCCACCCGCTCTACCCATTGGAATTTTAGACAATACAATCTTGCGGTATTCCTCATCGGCAAGTGCATCTTTATTACGATCGGTTGCAATAACCCCCGGTGCAATACAATTTACTGTTATCCCGTATTCACACAGTTGCAGTGCAAGTGATTTCGCCATGAGTGTCTGCGCTGCTTTTGTTGAAGAATAAATCAACATATCCGGATGTGGTTTTGCTTCCTGTACCGAACCGATTGTAACAATACGTCCCCAATTGTTTTTCATCATAAAAGGCGCATATTTCTGAATTAAAAGCAATGATGCACGGAAATTGCAATTGACCTGATCGTCAAATTCCGGCAACGTAATCTCATTCCATTTTTTCCGGTATTGGATGGAAGCATTGAGAACCAAAATATCTACATCGCCGGTTTTTTCATAAATTCGATCAGCACAATCCGCTCCGCAAAGATCAACCTTAACAAATTCACTTTTTGCTCCTGTTTTGTCAATCATCTTTTTGGTGTCATATGCTGCTTCATCATTGCCGATATAATGAATGAATACCTCTGCGCCACATTCGGCAAGTGCAAGAGCAATTTCTCGTCCGATTCCTCTTCCGGAACCGGTAACCAGCGCTTTCTTTCCTTTTAAATTTAACATTCGTTCTCCGTCCTTTGTATGAATTGGTGAAACGTTTCTATAAATATATCAAGTGGTAAGTTGGAGTTGTCAATCAGGTCAGTAACTTATGCAAAAATAACGCAAAGTGCTCCCGGAGCTTCGAATTCTGTTCCGGTTGGATGAAGTTTTCCGCTCTGTGTATCCACTTTAAACAGCACAACAGTTCCGCCTTCGTTTGTACAGACAAGATGGGCTCCATCCGGCGTAAGATTAAAATCTCTCGGGCGGGTTCCGCCACAATTGATCGAATCAATCAAGGTTAATTTCCCGTTCTCAACTGCAAACGTTACAATCGTATCCAGCCCTCTTGTTGAGGCATAGAGGAACCTTTCGTCATTTGACAAACGGATTGCCGCTGCTGTGGTTACGCCTTCAGAATTTTCTTTTAACATTTCGTAACTGTTCAAATAGGCAAGAGTACCATCGCAATAAGAATATACACTTACAGTGTTATCGAGTTCGTTGATGCAATAACCGAATGCACCGTCTTTTGAGAAAATCATATGGCGAGGTCCTGCCCCTTTGGGAGCGGAAACTTTGGATACAAGACACAATGCCTTGTTGTAGACATTGATCTCATCACATCCGAGGTCACAAACTGTAATATATTTTCCGTCTGGTGTAAAAGCGCATTGATGCGTGTGTTCTTTTTCCTGTCTTGTCGGATGAACACTTTTGCCTTTGTGTTGTACCAGTTCAGTTCTGCCGCTGTTAAAGTCGGTTTTTACGAAATTACCCGTTAAATAATTGACACAATAAATCGTATCATCTTTGTCGACAATTAGGTGACAAAGGGCTTTGCCGTAAGACGGAATAATTTTTCTGTCAGAAACCATACGATCTGTTGAAAGGTCTATTTTAACAATGCCGTCTTCCCGGTTCGGATAAATATCTCTTAAAAGAGTATAAAGGGTACTGCCATTTTTCGCAAGATACATGGGTTTCCCAATTTCAAGCTTTTCGTTTAACGTCATTTCACTAGTGACATTGTCAAGTGTATAGCGATAAACGCCACCACCTTCACCGCATGCTGCAACAAAAACATCGGTGAACCGTTTTTGTTTTGAGATCAACCAATCAAATACATCGAGTTTTTTATATGCGTTTACCCAACTATTGTGACCTACCCCTTCGCAAACGGTCAGCTTTGCATGCCCGCCGTTTTTATTGATGCTTTCCACCATTTTTTTGCTTTTAGAAACGTCAACGGTCGGATCCTCTTCGCCGTGAATTGCCCAGATATCGACATTTTTCAAAAGCGGTGCACGCCATTCCATTCCACCGCCGCAAACTGGTGCTGCTGCAGAAAAGAAATTTGGGAAGGAAAGAAGCATTTCCCACGTACCGTATCCACCCATACTTGCACCTGTGATAGAAATCCGGGTTTTATCCGCATTGCATTTATCGGCGACATAATCAATTAACCGTTTTACGAAGTAAACCTGTGTATTCCATACATAGAAATTCCGATCCTGCGGACAAAGAACGATAACGCGTTTTTCATCTGCTGTTTTTTCAACACAAGATAAAAAATAGTTGTCAAAATTTCCTTCTATGCTTTCCCCGCGACTTCCAACTCCATGAAGATAGATCATCAACGGCAGGGACTCTTTTTCCGGTTGATATCCGTTCGGCGTACAGAGGAGATATTCAAAATACTGGGTTCCTTCACGATAGGTGTTTTGCGTGACGTTCATATTGATCCCTTTCCTTTATAACGCAGTTTGCGTATCATTCGGGTCTCCGTTCCGTGCAAGGCCAAATTCCTCCGACCAGTCGAGATCACGATATTTTGCGCCTCTCTCATCTGTTTTGATGAAGTTCATCAACCGATCCAACATATCTTCAGTCCAGGTGTTTCTGTCAATCTGTGCTGTTGTAAAGATGTTTTCCGTAATCATTTCAAATCCGAAAATGTCTTTGACGTGTGTTTTTGCGGCTCCATCTACAACTTCAGCGACAAGATGGCTGGGGATGAAAAGAACGCCGCCACCTGCACCGAATACAATATCTCCGGGAAGACAAATCGCTTTTCCGATCCGACAGGGCGTATTAAACCCGAGCATTAAAAATTCACGGATCGGTGTGGGATCGATTCCTCTATAATAGACCTGAACACCCTCAACCTGTTTCATCTGCTCGACATCACGAACTCCGCCCCAGATAACACCACCGCCGGTTTTTGTTTTCGTTTTTATCGCCGTTGTGAGGTTTCCTCCGAGGAAGGTTCCTTTATAAATCTTATCATACATATCAGCAACAACAACATCCCCTTCCACAAGGCTGTCGATTACCCATTGATTGTAATTGCCCTTTCGTCCTTCTTCCATCCCTTCGCTGAATAATGTTTCATGTAAATCAGGACGTGTCGGTGCAAAGGTCGCCGTGACTGCTCTTCCCACCAGTTTTCTGCCGTCGTCATGAAGCGTTTTTAAGTCCCCTTCAAACTGGGACTCATATCCTTTGACAAAAATCGGCTTCCAAACTTCCTCCAGTGTCATGCCATGCAGTGCTTTTAAATACTTCTCGGGCACAAAGGGACGCCCGTCAGGCATTCGTTCGCCCTTCCACTGGGGTGTAAGAGCAATGATTTCTTCTTTTACGTTAAAATGCATTTATTTTTCTCCTTCTGTATTTTGCAGTAATTGCAATACTTCATTTTAAAGCTGTATTACCGCCTTTGTCAAGCTATTTTTCGGAAATTCGATGCATTTCACTGTTTTTTTACTTCCTGTTATAATTTCTATGTCATAACATCCGTAAAAACCGCGGAAGGATCCTTCGCCGTTTTCGTCTACTGTCAAATTCTCCTGAGTGCGCCATTCTTTGTTTATAAGCGTTTCAATCGCAAAATAGGACGGCTTTGGTGACATATCCTTACGCAAAAGGCACGCACGGCAAACATTTTCATCCCAGCCTCCGCCATTGGAATATGCATATCCGTCTGCAAGATTCCACCAGATAATCGCTTCCACATTTTTATGGGAAAACCAGAGCCGATATAGATATGTTACAATTTCGGCCTGTAACGCTTCGTCTTCTTTTTTCTCTGTGATTGTTGAGACTGAAATTTCCGAAATTTGAATCGGTCTGTTAAATTCACCGAGATAATCAAGCGCATCAAGCATCGATTTTGGGTTTAAATAGGCATTTGCTTGGTTTGTAAAATCCTTCTCGTTCCCACTCATTAAATGATATTGCATGCCGATGCCGTCAATACGACGCCCGCGGTTTAATAAACCTTCGATTTGGAGGTAATAGGGAGAAAACCGCCCCTTTTTGCCCGTTTCCCAGGCATAATCGGTTTGTTCATTGATTAAAAGCTTGTTTCCGGGGAAATTTGCTTCCGCCAGACGGAAACAATAATCGGTATAATCATGAGGAATTCCAAAACGGCAACTGCCTTCAAGAGAATTTAAATTGCTTTTGAGTGATTCGTTTACAACATCCCACTGTTCAATTTTTTCCGAATACCGTTCAGAAATCTCTCGAAACCGTTTTCCCATTGCGAATTTTACATCTTCCGCTTTTGATGGAAGCCAACTCGGCGTTAGAAGATGCCACATCAAAGGATGCCCCTTCACTTTGATGTCATGCGCCTTACAAAATTCGAGTACCAGATCGGGCGCGGGGCGACGATATTGCTTCGGTGCATTTTTTTCAAACCGGACGTTTCCCTTATTCGGCTCAAGTGCATCCCAATAAAACGGAGCAACCGCCAGATTAAACACGTTCGAAAATGCCATTTTATACGTTTCATTGCGTCCCTTGTCATCCAGTTCGTCCAACAGAAAAATATTTGCTCCGAACACAAAGTCATGCTTCTTTAAGGTTACGCTTATGTTTGCATTCGGACATGTTTTTCCGTTTTCATCTTTAATCACAATCGAAAAATTCCCTTTGCGGTTTTGTTCTATTCCCTCTTGGATTCTCTGTTCACAGGACGATGCGCTTTCTAAAAAAGTTTTCAGTATCTTATCTCGATTTAACATAAAAAATCAACTCCAGGTGCGGTCATTCGCCCATTCATTGTTCCATTCATCGGTACTTTCCCATTGTCCTTTGTATTTTGCATGAATATGCTGTGAAATCAGTTCTTCATTGAGTTCATCAATTCCAAGACCGGGTTTTTCCGGCACATTGGCAAACCCATCGACAAGAAGTGGATTGTCAATTCCGATTGCAAGGTCATTCCACCAGGAAATATCGCTGGAATGATATTCCACAGCAAGTACGTTTTGAATCGCTGCGGCACAATGGATTGCCGCCATGCAGCCAATCGGGCTTTCCGCCATATGGATTGCCATTGCTACGCCATATTTATCACATAAATTTCCAAGCTTTTTCATTTCAAGCGCACCGCCGACCGTCAGCACATCGGGATGAATGACCGAAACCCCGCCTGCAGCCATTAATGGTTCAAAGTTTTCGTGCAAATAAATATCTTCACCGGTACAAACGGGGATTGTTGTGGCATTTGCCAGCTTGACAAAATGCTGTGTATTCTGCCAAGGAGAAATATCCTCCATCCAAGCAATGTTATATTTTTCAATTCGTCTTGCAAATTTAATGCAGTCCTCCACACAAACATGTCCAAAATGATCGATTGCAAGCGGCACTTCATATCCGATCACATCTCGAATCTCTTTCACATAGTTTTCAAGATAATCAAGCCCTTTTTCGGTAATGTGAATGCCTGTGGCATAATGAGGAAGTGTGAAAACCTCATAATTTTTTGCTTTCATGAGTTCAAAATCAATTGAGCCCTTTTGATGGTTTATTGCTTTTGCGGAATATTTTTTTATATCCTCAAGCATTCCCAACGGTGCATTCAACATTCCCGGTTCATCCAGCATCAATTCAATACCGAGATCCATTTTCAAAAAGGTAAACCCGCGCTCCATGCGAGATTTGAGTGCCTTGCCCATGTCTTTTCCCGTATGTTTTCCATCCACATCGGTGTCACAGTAAAAACGCACTTTATCACGGAATTTTCCTCCCAACATCTGATAGAGCGGAACACCATATGCTTTTCCTGCAATATCCCAGAGCGCGATTTCTATTCCGGAGACGCCGCCGCCTTGACGAGAGTGCCCGCCAAATTGTTTGATTCTGCGAAACAATTTATCCACATTACAAGGGTTTTCACCAATCAATCGGCTTTTCAGCATGAGTGCATAGGTACGGCTTGATGCATCACGGATTTCACCGTAACCGACAATTCCCTGATTGGTATAAATTTTTATCAACGGACAGTGTTTCGGCGCACCGTCAATATCGGTAATTCTAATATCGGTAATTTTTAATTGAGACGGTGCTGAATTTATGTTGATATTTGATGATAATTCCATCGTTTGCTACGTTCCTCTCACTCTTCTTTTGTAATCAGTATAAACAGAAACCACATTAATTTCCTCAACTAAATCACAAATTTCGCAAACTTTTTCATTTTTATGCAAAACAATCATCCGCAGAGCGCATAATGATTCGCATGATTGATTCCCGTTATCATTAAAATAGTTCTTTTTATATTTGTGTCAACTATTCACCATCAAAAATCAGCATATCTGTAACCGTGTTTCAGATATGCTGATTCATCTTTTTATAACCCTCTTACGATGTCCCATTCTTTTACGGGAAAGGGGGTGTTTATCGAAAACAACATCTTCGGATGCGGCGCACAATCGATCGGATTCCCCTCCGTGTCTTTCATATCGGTTATCACAAACGGGCGGCTTTGCATCCCGGGGGAAACAAGTTCCACCTGATCTCCAATACACATTTTATTTCGTTGAAAAAGAATTGCCCTATTTGTCGTTTCATCATAGTCAACAACCGAAGCAAGAAAAGCCTTGTCCCGAATATAGCCACCATCGTCGGTCACCTGTGCTTTTTGGATTGGGTTGTCGTAAAAAAATCCCGTTCCGTAAGTTCGGTGGCTCACACTTTGCAATTCCCGCAAACTTTCTGGATTGAATTGATATTGAGTCCTGTCGGAAAGATACGCCTTCAGTTCTTTTTGATAAGCATTTGCCGTAACCGCTGCGTAGTAAGCGCTCTTCACTCTGCCCTCAATTTTAAGACTGTTGATGCCCGATTCCACAAGTTCAGGAATATGCTCGATCATACACAGATCTTTTGAGCTGAAAAGATAGGTTCCGCTTTCGTTTTCAATCACTGAAAGCCGTTCTTCCGGACGTTTTCTTTCAAACACTTCCGCATATTTTGCGCCTTCCATGTACTCCCAACGACAGGGTTGGGCACACATTCCCCGATTTGCATCCCTGCCTGTATAAAAGTTAGAGAGTAAACAACGTCCTGAATAGGAAATACACATTGATCCATGTACAAACGCTTCGAGTTCAAGGTCTTCGGGAATATTTTCTTTTATCATTTTAATTTCAGGAAAAGATAATTCTCTTGCTAAAACAATTCGTTTTGCGCCAAGGCTATGCCACATCCTGCAGGAGGCGGCATTCACGGTGTTTGCTTGCGTTGAGATATGAATGTCTATATCAGGCGCGAACCGCCTTGCAAGGGAAAACACGCCGATGTCTGAAACAATCAATGCATCGGGAGAACTTTCATTTAAAAAGGAAAGATATGCGGGAAGCAATTTTTCCTCATCGGGACGTGGCATAATATTTACCGTTACATATACTTTTACGCCCCGTTCATGTGCATAGGCAATGGCGCTTACAAGTTCGTTATCGTCAAAATTGTCGGAGGCGGTTCTCATCCCAAAGGTTTTCCCCGCAAGATAAACCGCATCGGCACCGTAATGGATTGCAAAACGCATTTTTTCAAAATTCCCTGCGGGAGAAAGGATTTCTGGTTTATTTATCATTTGTATTACTTTCGTTCCTTTTACTTGTTATCTGCCATTTCAGCCACCGCTTTTTGATGTTCGGCATAGGTTTTGGAGAATACGGTCTTTCCTTCGCCAGACACAAAGTAATAATAATTGGTGTCTGCTGGGTAAAGCGCCGCAATAATTGCTTCAATTCCGGGATTGGAAATCGGCCCGGGAGGAAGTCCCTTATATAGATAGGTGTTATATGGATGGTCATATTTTGTATCTTCGCTTGTAAGCACGCTTTTATGCTTGCCGAACGCATATTGAATGGTCGCATCCGATTCCATATACGGATATGTTTTGGAATTGTTCAGCCTGTTGCGAAATACCGAAGAAACTGTTTGGAATTCCGAAACATTGCCCGCTTCCTCCTCAATCATTGAGGCAAGTGTAATCACCTGATCAACGGTAAGCCCAAGTTCTTTGGCACGATCGTAATACTTTTCCTCAAATTTTGAATTGAAATTGCCGAGCATTTTATTGATAATAGAAACAGCACTTTCATCGGTATAGAAATCATACGTATCGGGGAACAAATATCCCTCAAGCCGATAACTGTAATTGCTGTCGGTACGATAGGTGGAAAGGTTGGAGAGTTCCTTTACAAAACGGTAATCGAATGCATAACTTTGAAGGGCTTCATTAAACTCCTCTTTGTTAATTTTCACACCGTTTTCCGTCAGGTGTGCAACAATTTCGTTTACAGAAAGTCCTTCCGGTATGGTAATACGAACAACCCCCCGTTGCTGAGACTGAGAAAGCTCCTCAATCAGCATATCGTAGTTCATGCTCGGTTTTACCTTATGGTTCCCCACAATGTATTTTCCGTTCAGATACGAGCGCTTTGAAATGCGATATTTTGTATAAAGTTCATACGCTTTTTCAAAATTTACAACTTTATTTTTCTTCAATAATTTCGCAACATCCTGTGTCGTTGCATTTTTGGGAATGTAAACAGTAATTTCTTTATCTGATTTTACAAACGCAAACACATCGTTACTGACATTGATAATGGTGGTTGACAGAAGAAACACAGAAAGCGCAACAAAGCCAATATACAAAACCAACTTTGCAACACTGTTGAATTTTAATCCCAAAAACGTTCTTACACTTCTCTGCGATTTTTTGAACTCTTCTTCGGCTTTTTTCGCTTCTAAATACTTTTTCTTTGCTTCTTCATCGATATCGTCAAAATAAACCACTTTTTCTTTTCCGGTGGGTCTTGTAATTCCTGGTGTGCGTGTTCTTTGCATCTCAGTGGCAGGTTTCACAATGGGAGCGCTCACTCTTGTCTTCTCATTCTCTGCCGTCACGCTGTTTTGTTTTTGAAGTTCGGTTTTCTCATTTTCAACTTTTTTTGCAGCTTCTTTTTTTGCTTTCAGTTCTTTATGTATGACATCAAGCATCAGATCAAGTTCAAGATCGTCGTTGTCTTTATTTTGAGTTTCCTTGTTATTCTTGTCGTCCATTCCAATGTCCTCATTTCGTTTCACGAATTCTTTGCATCCTTATTAAAATTTTGCAGCAATCACAATAAATATTGCAACAATCATCAAAAACACCGGGGTAAAAATCAATCTTGCAAGAACCGCAAAAATATTTTTTTCTTTTGGAAAAACATAAATAATTGGCGCCCCGTTCTTTGGTTTTTGCAAGGCTTTTTTAATATAAATCCCTTCCATCTGATATAAACCGATAATCATCAATATAAAAAGACAACGAGCAAAAGCACAAGAGCCAAAAACCCCCCGACATTCTCGTTTGCAATACTAAAGAGGGTTCGTTCCGTCAAAATCATTGTGAAATTGTTGACAAAATGCAACAACATAGCGGGGATTACAGAACCCGTTACGTGTGTTACTATGCCAAGGACAAGACCCGCTCCAAAATATACGGCAAAATTCTGTCCGGAAAAATGCAGCATAGCAAAAATAAGCGATGTCATAAAAATTGCGCCTGCACCGCCGCTTACTTTTTCATATTCAGAAAAAAGAACACCGCGCAAAAGCACCTCTTCTGTAATGGCCGGAACAAATGCACCTGCAAGTAAAACATATACATAATCGGTCGATTGCGAATACACGTTCATTGTGCTGCCGTAAAGTTTAAAAACAAAAATACTGATATATTTTAAAACAACAATTAAAAAAAACAAAAGGAAAACATTTGTCAGAACAAACGGAACGGTATGTAATTTGAACGTCTTGACTTTGTAGGAAGAAAAACCCGTATTTCCTTTTAACATGCAGAAGAATACACAGGGTAGCACATAAATGCAAATTTGAATGATGCTGATGGAAAGATAAGGATTCGTATTTGCAAGGAATTTTGCTTCCGTGATGTATTTTGCACCGAGATAAAGGAGAAAAACAAAAAACACAAGGATATTCGCAGGGAAAATAATCGGAATTGATCCGGTCTTTTTGATCTTTTCCGGCTTTTTATCCTTCGGCATTGTTTCGGAGTTTTCTTCCTGTTCCGCAGCAAGATTCACCGTATTCTTCTTGCTATTTGGTAGCATTTACGGCACAAACCCCCTTTTCGCTGATCATAATATCAACGTGTCTGTCAAAATGACCTCTGGGCAATCTGTCAAACAATAAATCTTTATACACCAATCCGATGGAAACACCGCCAAAACGGGATAAAAAACGGTCATAAAACCCTTTTCCATACCCGATACGGTATCCATCCTTATCAAACAAAAGACCAGGAACAACACAAATCGAACCATTTTCCCCGTTATCAAATTCCTTTGTTGTACCGTCCGGCTCCAAAATTCCGAACGTTCCTTCAACCAACTGTTCTTTGTTTTCAATCAAATAATACTTCATAATTCCACCGTCAAAACACTTTGGAAAATATGCGTTTTTCCCGGCTCGTCTGGCACAGGAAAATATTTTCCAGGTATCAATTTCGCTTCCTTTTGAAGCATAGAGCAAAATGTTGTTTGTATGGCGGAAGGTAATGGATGCGATTAATCTTGACAGAATCTTCTCATCAAGAAACTCTCTGTCTTCAGGTGGCATTTCATTTCTGACTTTACTGTACTTGTCGCGCAGATCACTTTTCTGTATTCTTACTTCAGCCATCATATGCCTCACTTTTGGTTATGGTTTTTTCGTACGGATTGCGTTTTGTTTTATAATATGGCACAGATACTCTCGCTTATTCTTCTCGCCGTTTCTTTTCCCTTTAACAAGTCAATTAACGTAAATGAAAACTTCTCCGAACTTCCGGCCGCTTTTGCTGTGATAATATTGTTGTCAATAACAACAGCTTGATTGACAACAGACGCTCCACCTTCTATCAATAAATGTTCCATTCCGGGGAAACAAATCGCATTTTTCCCCTTCAAGAGCCCCATTTCTGCAAGCACACTCGGTGCGGCACAAATCGCAGCGATATAGCGTTTGTTTTTCCACGCTGCATGGATAAGCTCTTTCGCCTTTTCACTTTTTTTAATTTCTGCAACGCCGCGAAGTCCTCCGGGAAGAATGACCATTTCAACTTCGCTTGCAGTATCTATATTTTCTATTTCTATGTCGGCTTCCACAGTAATTTCATGTCCGCCTGTTATTTTTTTACCGTTCAGTCCGACCGTTTTGATCTCAATGTCCGCACGTCTTAAATAATCAACCTGCGTTAACGCCTCGATTTCCTCAAAGCCGTTTCCCAATAATACATATACCATAACGATTTTCCTTCCCGCCATTTTTATTATTCAAAAAGCATGCTGTCGTATTGTACTTTGTCTGATTTTTCTAACCGATCTCCGTTTAAACATTTTACCATACAGAACGGCACATTTTCTGCCGAAAAATCGTTCTTTTCATAACAAATATCGTAAATTTTTTCGTTTCTGTTCTGATAAAGCAGATATCCGCCATCAAATAAGAAAATATCGCATCCCGTCGCTTTGAGTGATTGCAGAAACCAAAAATAATTTTTAACCGATCCTTCTTTGTTTTCCCTGCTTTCATGATAAAGTTGAAAAAGCAACTCGGGAGTTCCTTGAAACGCCGAAAGTGTTACCCCGTATTTCTCTGAAAACTGTTTAAGCCCAAACGAATATGTTTTTCGGCATAGACGCATTTCATACCCATATCGCGCATATGTTCTTGCCATCTCTTTGTCAGAAGGGACACAATAAATCAATTCGGCGTTTTTTTCGATGGCATATTGTTCTGCATAAGAATATAATTTTTAAAAAACCTTTATTGCGATGTTCTTCCTCCGTTGCAACCCCATACATATAAAACCCTTTCCGGCTTTTTTTATGATAATAATATGGGAGATCCAAAAGAAACAGTATCGCTGCCACCTTTTGATCGAGGAGAATGCAAAAACCCTGTCCCTGTGGCAATATTTCAAGAAAGAACCAGTCAATATAAGCTTTTTCATCTTTAAAAACCCTTCTCCACAGGGCTTTTGCTTCAGAATAATATTCTCTTCGTAGCTTTGTTACTTCGATCTGCATACATATTTTTCCAAAAGCTTTTTGGGCTGATAGGAAAGTTTTGAAGCACGCAATCCTTCATCTCCCATGTCGTCCTCTCGATTTACAGATAAAAATTGAGGATTATCGTTTAAAAACATGGAAAAAACAGCGGGATATGCCCCTTGAATGTCATAAAGAGCCTTTTCAATATGAATGATAAGGGTATCTGCGTTCGGATAGGCTTCTTCTCCGACGGTATAAGCGCAAGGGGTTCCGTTCACCGATAACAATCCTCCGATCAAGGAAAGTTCCGTAAAATGATTGAGAAAAGTTGCGGCTATTTTTTCCTCAATTTTCAAATCAATATCCTCATATTTTTTATTGATTTCGCACCATTTTTTATTCAAAGCAATGCATTGATCAATATTTTGATCTGTAATTTTTTCGTATCGATAACTTGTCCCGTAGAGAGAAAGATTTATTCATGTGGTTTTTTTTAGAGTGTAATTTTTTGCCCGAAAATGTTTTCAGGTTTACAGTATCGTAATAATAATCAAAATTATCACGGCATTCTTCCCCTTCAAACTGTCCCGGAAAGAATTCCTTTAACTTTTCCATTTCCAAAAAAAGAGAGAAAGATCAATTGAACCGATTGATTTTTTCCATTGCACCAAAGAAATAGTTCTTGTATAATTTCTTTGAATTGCCCATCATTTTGAAGACCGATTGGAAAGGAAAAATATGCTTTGTTTTCAATGTGATATTGGAACACATAAACCGAGTCAAAAAAGGCAGCGTATTCTGTTTGATAGTAACTGCTCCAAGCAAAGATGTTTCCGTAGCAATATTCACAGAGAGCCGATTGATAGTGCAGCAACGCTTTGTTATATTGTTCCCGATTCAATGTTTCAATCGGAGAAAATTCTGTCATATGACGCTCCTTTTTAACTTCTCCGGCAGAGATTCCAATACTATTCTCCTTATTTTTTCATGAATTTCTGCAACGGTTAATGGTTCCTCCCCATCGGTGCATAAAATATTCGTCCATCCCCATTTTTCGGAAGCAAAAAGGGCTGCCTGATAACTTTTCTTTAGAAATTCATCGTCCGCTTCATGAATATCTTTTGTAATGTGATTTTGCTCGCATCGTTTTTGAAGCAGTTTCAGAGAAACCTCTGGCGGCATTTCCAAAAATAAGGTCATATCAGGAACCGGAAGGACAAGTTTATTGAATTCCAAATCATAAAGCCATGTCAGAAAGTCATTTTTTTCCTGTTCTTCTTCAATTTTAGAAAGTTGGTGGATTGCGTTTGAAGAGGTATATCGATCCAGAAGAATGATACAATTTTCAGAAGTATAATCTTCTTTCCATTTTCTTACAAAAGAAGCGTATCGATCTGCCGCAAAGAAAATAGACGCCGCATATGCGTTTGTGTCATCCGGATGTGATCCGAACGCCCCGTTCAAATACATCCGAACAAGCATGCTGGAATCATCGTCATAATCCGGAAAGGAAATTTTTCTGACGTGATATCCAATGTCTTTTAAATAGATGGACAGAAGTTCTGTCTGTGTTTTTTTTCCAGAGGCATCGGTTCCGTCAAGTGCGATAACATAACTCATGATAAATTTGCAAATTCCTCTCTGATTGTTTTTGCATTGCCACAGGAATAGGCGCCCTCGGAACATGCTCCGCTCAAGCAAGACGGTCCTGCATTTTAAAAAGCAACGGAGCTATTTTTTACCTGTTTCAACATTTCTGTTGCAAGTATTCTGATTTCCCATTGCGCCCTGACATGCCCACCAGTGTCCGAGTACGAGCCATGAACCTGCCCGGGCTCGGGGATTCCGCCATAAGGTGTACGCGTGTCCCGAAGCTACGGAACGAGTGGCCGAGTTCGTCAGGGAGATCGCGGGCCTGGTTCTGACGCCGGTGTGACGCGGGGCGTCCTCGCGGCGCCCCCCCGGGTTACACTACGAACCCGGCTGCCCAAGATGAACTCCGAGAGCGCT
>Ga0183099_1000516_pt1 | contig 28236 bp, 24 predicted proteins | sample Biomet1_FD_127788 | JGI IMG/M metagenome (GOLD analysis project Ga0183099, IMG submission 127788) | Microbial communities from bioreactor (seeded with anoxic lake sediment) at LBNL, California, USA - Biofuel metagenome 1 | ecosystem: Engineered > Bioreactor > Anaerobic > Unclassified ...
GAGTTTCTGGATCGGCAGCCTGATGGCTGGCGCGTATGTCGGCTTAGGCATCATCCTGATTTTCACGTTGGGCAATCTGGTTGATCCCTAACAGTAAACATAATCCATATCGGGATATTAAACCGGGACTGCAAGTCTGCAGGGAACGTATTTAGAGAAACACTCACTGGGTATTCCTGTCCTGCAAAGTCCATGATTATGTCTTTGTAAGTTTGCAAAAATACAACCGATTTTGCATCATAAGGATTGACCATAATATTAAGGGAAGGAGTGAGCCCATTTTTAACATCAGCACTGAAGCCTTCCGGAACAATCATAATGGCTGCAACTTTTTGATTATAAAGTAACTCTTCGGATTTACCAGCAGAGTCTGCAATAATTACGTCATAGTTACCTCTCGAACTTAGATGCTCAACAAAATCGGCACTGGAACCTTCATCATACACTGCAATGGGTACTACGATGTTATCAGTCAACGAAACCGTAGAGTTAAAGAGAATCGACAAAAAGACCGGAGTTAATAATACGATCAATATGTTCTTACTTTTAATCGATGATATCAAGTCTTTCCTGAAAATAGCCAGAATAACATTAAGATTCATCAGTCAATCTCTCCCCGGTTAATATTATGAAAACGTCTTCAATTGTAGCCTCTTTTGAATGTACAAGGGATATTTGAGAGTCTTCAGAAAGTTTCTTAAAAATGTCGCTACTATTTTTTGTGTTCAGTGGGGATTCATAAATTTCTCCCGATACAGTCTCAATTCTGACAATATCTTCCCCATACTTCTTTTTTAAATTTCTCGGAGTATCCAGAGCTATAATAGTACCTTTATGGATGATCGCCAGGCAGTCACATAAAAAATCTGCTTCTTCCATATTGTGTGTTGTTATGAGGATTGTCTTGCCTTTCTCTTTAAGGTCAAGAATCATTTGCCTGATTTCTCTTGCTGAATGAGGATCCAATCCGCTGCCTGGCTCATCCAGAAACAGGATCTCGGGATCATTGATTAAGGCTCTTGCAATCATTATTTTCTGTTTCATACCTTTTGAAAGCGTCTTTATTTTGTTTTTCTGATACGTTTCCATTCCTACGGCCTTTAATACTTCACTTATTTTTTCTTTTGGATAGCTGTACAGTCGACGGAAAAAGTTGAGGTTTTCATAAACCGATAACTCTTCGTACAGATTCTGAGACTCAAAAACGACGCCGATTTTCCTTTTTATCTCTATTGCATCCAATACAGTGTTTAATCCCCCAATGTATGCAGTACCCGTGGTAGGAGGAAACTGACAGGTCAGAATCTTAATGGTAGTGGATTTCCCTGCTCCGTTTGGGCCCAGAAGTCCGAATATGGTCCCTTTTTTGACACTGAACGAAATGTTTTTCACAGCTTCGAAATCACCATATTTTTTAGATAAATTTTCAGTAACTATCGCTTTGTCCATGGTATCGCCGGCCATCTCATAACACTAGAATACATATCCTTCGTTCTGTATCAACCCGTCACTTTTCTGTTTTTACCAAGCTTGAAGAGCATATTGAAGCTTCATACGATTTATGATCTGGAGCATTTAACTCGTTCAGAAAAAAAGAACAAAATTGGCTCTCATCCCAATCGAGAATGAACTATCTGCATTCTTTCGGCATATTATGTAAAATATAATAGATGTTGCTGATATTAAGTCATTTCTTATTTGCAATATATTGTAATATCAAAAAAGAATTTGTCATCGACCGTCTTCAAGCCTTAATAATAATTCCTTTACATTCAGCCCACTCGCATAGCCCGTAAGTTTCCCGTTTGCTCCAATAACCCTGTGACAGGGGATAATTATTGCAATTGGATTCCGATTATTTGCAAGTCCCACAGCCCTGTAAGCCCTGGGTCTTCCGATAGATACAGCTATTTCTTTATAGGTCCAAGTTTTCCCATAAGGGATTTCGCATAAAGCTTTCCAGACGGACTTTTGAAAATCCGTTCCCTCTGGAGCCAGCTTAAGATCAAAGGATTCGAGTTTCCCGGAAAAATAAGCTTCGAGTTGCCTGATAGCCTCCCTGAAAAACTCTTTGTTTTCTACCCAGCCCTCAGGGATTTCCACTTCTGTCTTGCCTTTCAGGAAAATAAGACTTTTCAGTCCTTCTTTGTTTCCTGCTAGAAGAATGGGACCAATTGGAGATTCGATTATGTCGTAATACATTTGTTAGCCTCCTGTAGCACAGTTATAGGTAGTTCTATCATTACACAGGTAGTTGTTCGTTTCTAATAGAAATGTTTGTTCAATGATCTGGAAAAAGAACTCACTGTGGAGGGTAGAATTTAATAACTGGGCAGAAGCTTGCTTCGGAAAAAGAAAAGAAGTAGAAGGAAAAAGAAGTAGAAGAAAAGAGGTAGAGGGTTAAGGGTACTTAAGTGTCCCTACAAGCACCCTCAAGCGTTTTACCTGAAGCATTCAAATTTATTTGTTTCTATTGTTTGTTTCTATAATTTCTTTTTATATTCACTTGTCCAGAAAAATCCCGAATAAGTGTTCGGACTTTTCACAGCAGAATCAGACTCAGTTGCACTTTTTTCTGCTTCCAGTTCATTGAGTTCCTGGATCCTCAACTCAACAACGTCAATTGCATCTTCAAAAAGCTGCCTGTTGATTTCGATCCCAAAATATTTTTTGAGTTTTTCTTCAGGCGGCATTGTCGAACCTGCCGAGAGGTACGCAATGTAGTTTTTGTTGAAAGTTTCGGGGTCTTCCCTGTACTGTTTGAAAAGGGAGAGAGTTATTGCCTTTGAAACTGCGTAGTTGAAGGTATAGTAATTATTTGTTAAGTAAATATGGTTTATATAGGCCCATTCCGCAGAATCCTCATTATAATATTCGACTGAATCGCTCCCATACTCTTTAGAGAGATTTGTCCAGATTGCATTGAGGTCGGCTCCGCTGGCTGTCCCGTTTTCAGCACATAGCTGGTGTGCTTTATATTCAAATTCCGTAATCATAGGCTGGCGAGTAAAGTAGTTCTGATATTCACCTATATGCTGGGAGAGAACATTAACTGCGGTTTCTTTATCGGAGTTTTGAACCACGTAATCAACAAAAAGTTCTTCGTTGAAAGTGGAAGGGACCTCCATTTCATAAATCGGGCCTGAGCAGTAGAGATAATCGACGGAGTTACCCATAAGGTAGAAATTAATCCCATGTCCCAGTTCATGAGTAATAGCCTTCTGGTCACTAATAATGCCATTGTAGTTGAGAAAAACAAGGGCTGGTGACTTCAAAGCACATAATTCGTAAGTGTAACCTCCTGGCTGTTTTCCATGTTCAGGGTCCGGATACACGTCTATGAAATTTCCAGTTACCATTTTTAAAAAGATTTCATTGAAACGGGGGTCCATCCTGGAATAGGATTTCTGGATCTCCTGCAAAGATTCTATATAAGTATAGTTTTTGCCAGGTTGATCCGTCAACTGCAGCATAAGGTCGTATGGCCTGAGTGTTTCAAGCCCAAGTTTGTTTCTCCGGAACTCGTTGTACTCCTCAAACACACCTTTTCTCTCTTTGAAAACCGTATTCATATCATCAATCTGAGTACGGTTAAGATAGAGGTTATACAGGCTGTAGTCATAAAAATCCGTGTAGTTCAATTCTCTGGCAGTGCTATCGTCAAGCCGGGCTTTTTCGGAATAGAGAGATGCCATTGAATCTGATTCGTTTTTCAGGTGGTAAAACCTCTTCTCATAGCATTTCTTTCGGTTTTCCCGGTTTTGATCTGTTGAAAGTAGAGTATTGTAAGACTGGGAATTGACCGAATATTCTTCCCCATTCTCAAGCGTTATATTTCCTGCCATTGTGACGTTATTCGTAATTTCTGAAAGCGCCTCAGTCTCCAGTTTCATGCGCTGATTCTCGACATCTGCAAGATATACAGCCTGAGACTCATTCATTGCCCTGTGCTGTGCAAATCTCATATAATTAGCTTCAAGATAAGGCCTGTACTCCTCAAGTTTGGGCTCTTCGGAAAATAGCCTGTCCCACTCTTCCTTATTGAGCGAAGTTAACTTCATGGTTGTAAACGAGTTGGCTTTCCCATATTCGGTAAGCAGATCCTGAGAGTCTGTAAGAAGGGAAGTAAAGAACGGATCACTTACACTTTTACTGAGCTGAGTATATGCGTAAACGTACAGAACTTCAAGAGACTTTGAGAAATCTTTTTCAGCGTTCAGATAATCCAGTAAAACAGGTCCAGACAAATTTTCAAATTCTGGGCGGAAAGTTTCGTTTATTTTCTCTGGCTTCTTTTTTAAGGTCTCAAGCTCTTTTAAGGCATCTTCTCTGCTGCTGAAGAGATATGAATTATTCCATTCCGTTGTAACCTCATCAGGATTAAGCTTTTCAAACGGTTGTTCCACATTTACTATTTCAGAAGAATTCGTTACCTTTGCAGAAGCACCGCATTCTGAAAATGTTGCAAAAAACAGTAGTAATCCCAAAGTAATGAACCATTTAACTGTTCTGAGATCAATGAACCCTTTAACCGATTTTCGTTTCATAAAAGCGCCACCCTTGACAAATGAAAAGTTTCAATCCAGATTCTGTAAGAAAATATTTCAGGATAACAATAAAACAATAAGAATAACTTCTGATATTTTTAATATAATTATGTAAAAAGCTATCGATTTTAAACTGCCAGAATGGCAAAAACTTGGATTGTAAAATAATATTAAAAATGTATGAATTGAGTGGAGTATAGAAGTTTACTGAAAAGGAGAGTAAAGAAAAAAGAACTGAGTGAGAACAAAAACATGAAAAGCATTTAAAAAAGATGAGATTAGTAAAGCCCGAAGGCCTTACTCTGCGAATTTATCAGTACCTGCTTATTTTGCGAGGTTGTAGTTCTGGTTGACAATCTTCAGGGCGCAGAAGTTACCGCACATGGTGCAGGCGTCTGTGTCTTCGGGTGCCCTGCTGGCCCTGACTTCTCTTGCGTGTTCTGGGTCGATTGCAAGGGAGTACATCTTTTCCCAGTCAAGTTCTCTTCTGGCCCTGCCCATCGCGAGGTCCTGTTCTCTTGCTCTGTCTGGATATTTTACCATATCGCCTACGTGAGCTGCAATCCTGGCGGTCTTGACCCCGGTGATGACATCTTCAAGGTTTGGAAGGGCAAGGTGCTCTGCAGGAGTAACGTAGCAGAGGAAGTCACAGCCATAAGATGCAGATACAGATGCTCCGATCGCGGTCACTATGTGGTCGTAGCCGGGCGCGATGTCAGTTACAAGCGGGCCGAGCATGTAGAAGGGCTTGTGGCCGCTCATTTCCTTCATGAGTTTTACGTTGGTTCCGATCTGGTCGAGAGGGACGTGACCCGGACCTTCAACAATGACTTGCAGACCCTGTTTGTGGGCTTTATCGGCAAGTTCGGCATTGATGATGAGTTCCTGGATCTGAGCACGGTCAGTTGCGTCGTGAACGGCACCTGCACGCATTCCATTTCCTGTAGAGAGCACAACTTCGTGTTCCTTGAGGATTTCAACAAGGTAGTCGAAGTTGGCATAGAGCGGGTTTTCCTTTCATTGTGGAGCATCCAAGAAGTCATGAAGGCACCGCCACGGGAACAGAGACCGCCGTACCTGCCATGGGCTTTGAGCCGGTCCATAGTGATATTGTTGATCCCTGTGTGGATTGCCATAAAGTTGGTTCCGAGCTTTGCCTGGTCTTCGGTTGCCTTGAAGAGTTCTTCTTCAGTCATATGCACGATTGAGCCGTACTTTCTTGCAGCCTCGATGAAAGCCTGGTAGAGAGGCACTGAACCTACAGAAAGGGAGATGCTGTCAATGACCATTTTCCTGATTGCGAGGAAATCTCCGCCAGTCCCGAGCTCCATAAGGGTGTCCGCGCCTGCGGCTTCCGCAGCCTGGGCTTTCGTGACTTCCATATTTGGATCAACAATGTCTGAGGATACACCGATGGATGCATTGACCTTGGTTCTGAGCCCTTCTCCTATACCGCAGATCTTTACCTGCCTGTATGGGGAGGTTGGAATAACAATTCTTCCCGCTGCAACACCACGACGGATGAATTCAGGATCAAGCCCTTCATCCTTTGCAACGATCTTCATCTCTTCAGTAATAATTCCTTTTTGTGCATCTTCCACGATTGTCATATTATTAACCTCAAGCTTTCTATCATCTGTAAGATTTGTCTGTAAGATTAATCTGTAATTAAGGTAAGAGTGAGTTAGATCATAAAAGGCGCATAATTATATATAACACTTTTTAAAAAATTAACTTTAACCTTAATCAAGTTTACTTTACTTCGATGCCTAGAGGTCTTGAAAAATATAAACTATATGATTAAAATAAATAGTTTATACATAATTAATAACTTTTCTTTGAGTAAATAACAAGTAAACTTGTTTTAGTGGATTTTCGGAGAAGGTTGAATAAGATATCAAAATAAAAACAGATTCGAAGGACTAGGTACTGAGAAATTATCGTAACAGGAAAAAATTCCAAATAAGTGGGCACTGTAGAAAAGAATAATAAAGAAAGAATCACCTTTAAGATATTTCCTTACTTCCTCTGTTTATTCTTTTCCAGTATTAACTGGATGGTTTGCCTGTGGAGAGTTAATATGAAATCACTCAAAGTCCCGAAGATAAACATCTGAAGGCCGAATATGATTAACAGAGTTGTAAGAATGGTAAGCGGGATATGATCGATTCCCCGGAGCCATTCGACTACAACAAAGGTTCCTGTGAACAGGCCTGCTATGATTGAAATAAAGCCTATAATTCCAAAGTAAAACATGGGATTATGCATTTTTGCAAGCTTGTAGATAGTAGATCCGATTCTGAACCCGTCCTTTACCGGATTTAGTTTGGTTGCGCCTTTTTCACTTCTCGGAAGGTAAGTTATAGGGACTTCTTCGACTCTCTGCTTTTTAAGTATGCATTCCACAGAAATTTCGGTCTCTATTTCGAAACCGGTCTTGTTAAGTTCAAGTTCCCTCACACTCTCGAGAGTAAACGCACGGTAGCCTGAGAGGATATCTTTTAAATTCACTTCATATGCGATGTCAAAAAACATGTTTATCAGACGGTTGCCCACAAGGTTGAGCTTTGTAAAAGCGCCAGTGGAGTAATTCTCCAGCCGGTTACCTATAACGTGGTCAGCATAACCTTCCAGAATAGGCTTAAGGAGGGAATGAGCCTCTCGGGCAAGATACGTTCCGTCACCATCAACTATTATTACGTAAGGGCTCTCTATAAGCCCGAAAGCCTGAATCATTGCCTGCCCTTTACCTTTCCCGGTCTGCATGACAACTCTTGCACCTTCGGCTTCCGCAATTTGCCCTGTGCCGTCCTCGCTGTTCCCATCGATTACCAGAATGTTGGAAAAGCCTTCTTGCCTGAAGTCCTTGATAAGCTGCCCTATTGTTGCAGCTTCGTTCAGGGTGGGAATAAGAATGCAAACATCTGCGCTGTTCACGTTTCACACATATCCTTTGCCGGAACCTCTACGCGTGACGCAGAATCCGTTTTATTGTAATATTATATCAGTTACCTTATTTCCAGAAAAATGGTATATAATTAATAAATTGAAGGTTCTTATAAAAGCCCCATATTGTCGAGCTGCTGGCGGACTACTTCGACGCCCCTCTCGCAATCTTCAGGGGTCTTGCCGCCTGTAACTACCAGTTTTCCGGAGCTGAAAATAAGCACAACTACTTTGGGCTCATCAATTCTGTATACAAGACCAGGAAACTGCTCAGGCTCGTATTCGATGTTTTCAAGTCCAAGCCCTATTGCAATTGCATTGAGGTTCAAAATAGTATGCAGGTCTGCGGAAGCAACAATATTCTGGACAGTAATCTGGGGGTTCTCTATGGTCTTAATCCCTATACTGTTCAGCTTTTTTGCCATATTACCTATAACTGTGTGCACGTCGGCAACGTTTTTTGCCCCTGTACAGACAACCTTGCCGGAAGTAAAGACCAGGAATGCAGCTTTAGGATCTGAAACCCTGTAAACGAGCCCGGGGAACTTCTGCTTGTTGTACTCGGCTCCTTCGAACTCAGATTCGATAACAGTTAAGTCGAATTCTTCAGCGAGTTTGGTGGATGCAACCACATTTTCGATCTTGATGCTAGATTCACTCATTAGTCAACCCTCAGTATATAAAGCAAAGGTAATATCCTCTAACCAGTATATAAAGCTATAGTTAAATACCCAGCATACTATATAAATACTTTATATATAGAATATAAATACGACAGAAAAACTTAAATTCAGGGCGCCCGTGGTTAAAAAGAAATTAATATAGAAACGTGAAGTTATATCACCTTTCAGGAACTTCAATTTTTAAATTTTTTAAGGCCTTCAAGAATAGAATCATACTTTGTACAGACTCTCTGGAGAAGCTCGCCCTCAACACTGCGGTGTGTGGGTATAAGGATCTGAGCGCCTTTCTCAATCTGAATTCCGTTTTTTGAAGTTCCATAATCAGGTGCGATAAGAACCCCATCTGCGGAAATTCCAAGGGAAAGGTCGTTTACGATCCTTGAAACCATTTCAGTTGCCGGCTTTACTTTCTTCTCGATGAGGACAGCAGAAGAAACGTATCTTTCCCTTGTCTCTCGAATATTCTTAATGCTATTTTCCATAGTTTTGGGGTCCACTTCATCGGGAAGTTCTTCGGCAAGTAAGGCAATCGCTTCTATAAGGTCTTCAAAAGTTGTTGAATGCACCTCCAGGATTTCTCCGTCGCAGTACTGTCGTATAGTATCGGAGTAACCGGCCGAGACCACAACCACGTCTGCCTCAAGCAGGTGGGAGATTTCCTCCTTCGAAGGCGAGTAGGCATTGGCTACGAAGTACTCTCTGATCCCGCACATTTTCATGAGAGACTCATACATGGGAGTCACGGCAATAGTCTTCTTTCCAATCCAGAGGTTGATCTCACTCTGCTCTCTCTGAGATCTCAAAAGTTCAAGGATCTTTTCTTTTATGGCTTTCGGGTCATTTCTTTTAAGCCCGAAATAATCTGCAAAAAGAGGGGTTGTGGAAAGCTGCCTGCTTCTCCCGCAAGGGACAGACTCTACAAAGCCTCGCTCTATAAGATCCTTTATATGGTCATAAGCTCCGCTCCCTCTCATATCAATAAGGTCTGACTGGAGCAGAGGCTGATGATAGGCAATCATGGAAAGGGTACGAAGTTTCGGGGCTGAAAGCTCTTTTGGGGCGACTTCCCGCATGAGCTCGGAGTATTCGGGCTTAACCTGCATGACATATCGCTCTCCAAGATCGAGAATCTCGATCCCGGATCCTCGGGAAGAATAAGCCTCTGTCAATTCCTGTACTGCCAAAAGGACGGCTTTTTTGGGCTTTCCTGTGATTTTCGCAAGCTTTTCGAGGCTTACTGCCCTGCCAGCAGCAAAAAGCGCGGCTTCGATAATCTCAAGCTCACTCATAAATCTCACTTCCAGAAAAATAAAAATACTCTTTAATCAGGTTAATTGGTAATCGGACTGATTTAATCAATGATTTTTACAGTTTTTTGTTAAACATAATTTGTTAAACATAATATCTCGAGGTGAAAATAATATTCAAGGCGCGGTTGACTCAAGCTTTTCATCTGGATTTTCGTGCGAAGATATCTCCCCTGTAGAATCCGGTCCTGACGAGCCTTTAATTTCAGGTTTCGAAAATTCGGCTTTTGATATTATTGCCATCTCATGGAAAAAAGCTGGATTGGTCTCAGTAGAAAAGCCGGATTCCTCGCCAGGATAAATATATAATTCCTCAAAAAGTTCGTTCTGGAAAAGCCAGATCTTCCTGTTTGAGGCAAGGAAAAGAAGAGAGAGATAATCCATAATCCTGTCTTCACTTCTTTCCAGCAAGCTGGAAAATACTACTACAGACTGCTTCGTAAATAGTTCGGTAATCCTTGCCCATATCAGGGACAAACGCGAGCTAATGGCTTCTTCATGCGCAATGCCCAGGATATCTCCGGTAGTAAGCTGAGGGCGAAGCTCGGCTCCTTCTGAAACCTGTCTGGCTTTTTTTTCATTTTTTCTTGAGAGGCCTTTTTCAGCTTTTTTGAGTTCAATAATTAATTCATTGAGTGTGACCGGCCTTGTGGAAATCCGCCGGACAGGAAGCTTCGGAATAGTAAACTCCTCGGGCTCAGGGAGATCGGGATCGTCAGAAAAATCAGGCTCAAACCCATCGACCTCTTCCTCCTCTACCTCGAGGATTCCCGAGGACTTCATGCGCAGGAGAATAGCAGAATAAAGAAGAGTTCTTGAGGAAATTCTGAGATCCATTTTCTTGAGTTCTTCCACCCTTCCCAGAAAACTATCAGTTAGTTTTACGATGTCTATATCCCAAGGATCGATCTTTCCGCCCCGCGCAAGTTCAACCAGTATGCCCAAGGGTTCATAGGTCTCAAACTCCGATATCTCAAGCAGATTCCAATCAATTCCGAGGCATGAAAGAGCATTTGACAATCCATAAGTTTCGGGGTTCCCAAAAAGAGAGCTGCTTTCTTCGGATTCACGAACCTTGCGAGCTTGAAGTCGCGGAACTTCAAGCGCTGCCCCCACGCTATCAGAAAGTTCAGTCATTAAGCTTCACCCCGGTAATGCTCGTGAGGTTATTTTCCTGCATTGTAACCCCTATTGTCCTGGCTGCCGCCTGAATCATCGGTTTTCTTAAGGAGACAACAATAAACTGAACTTTTGATCCTGAGGTTTTAACGCGCCTTGAAACTCTTTCCACATTCCAGCCATCCAGAAACATATCAATTTCATCAAAAGCGTAAAAGGGAGCAGGACGGTATTGCTGGATCGCAAAAATGAAAGCAAGTGCTGTAAGGCTTTTTTCTCCTCCGGACATCGCTTCGATCCTCTGGAGAGTTTTTTCCTTGGGCTGCGCCTGAATAGTCATCCCTCCTGCAAAAGGGTCATCAGGATCTTCAAGCAAGAGCTCACCCATGCCGTCGGAAAGTTCATGGAAAATCTCCCTGAAATTGGCATTAATGCTTGTATAGGCTTCCATAAAGGCATCTCGCTTTAACTGCTCATACTGCTCAATGCGCTCAAGGAGCTGCTCTCTCTCGGTAAAGAGAGTATCCCGCTTTCCCTGCAAATCCGAAAGCCTGAATTCTACCTCATCATACTCGTCAATTGCTCGCATGTTGACGGGCTCAAGCCGCCTGAGGGCTTCATCGATTGCCTGAATCCGCATGTAAACGGTTTCGTAATTTGGAACCTCATCAGTCTCCTCTATGCCTCTTTTGAGGATTTCTTCAACAAACTGCTTTTCCTGGTCAAAAAGCGCATTTTTCGTAGCTGTGAGCGTAAGCATCTGCTGCCTTGCCTTTTCAAGCGTAGTTGAGGCAATATTTACCCTGCGTTTGACAGTACTGTGTTCGGCCTGAATCCTTTCCCGCTCTTGCTGGAGCCCTACAAGTTCATCAGAAAGTTCAACCTCCCTGGCTTTCCTTTCTTCGAGTTTTACCTCAAATTCCCTTATTTTTATCTTCAGAGAGTTAACTTTCTCCAGTCTTGAAGCTTTCTTCTCATCAAGCTCCAGGATAAGTTCCTTAGCTTCGGCAATTTTCTGTTCGGCATACTCTTTTTCAAGCTGCAAGGCGTTTAGGGTGGCTTCAGTATCCCTGATTCGTCCTTCAAGCCTGCGGAGTTCCTCGTCAACGAATTCTATCTTTTTATTTATTTCAGGCAGAGGAGAATCCGCAAGCTTTGCTTCAAGCCCGGAGATCTGCACCTCAAGCTCGGATACGGTTTTCTCCTTATCGGTTTTTTCCGCAATTACCCTTTCCATTTCAGCCCCGAGTTCGGTTCTGGACACTTCAATTACTTTAAGGTCGACCTGTTTTGCTTCAAGGAGTTCAGCAAGTTTTGCTTCCCTGCCTGCGATTTCCTCAAGCTGTTGCTCTTTTCGTGAGATCGTAGCCTCACAGTCCCGTATTTTTCGGCTCAATTCGAAAAGATGGCTTTCAATGCTGTCCTGTTTGCTTATGGCTGCACTCCGACTTGCATCCAGGGACCTGATTTCCTCGGCAAGTTCAACAAGTTTATCTTTTTCTGCAGCCGCAAAAGAAATTCCCGATTTAGAGGAGATTGACCCTCCTACCATTGCTCCGCTCTTTTCCAGAAGTTCGCCTTCAAGGGTTACCATTCTTGCCTTTCCCATGAGGCGGCGGGCACTTGCAAGGTTTTCCATAACAAGGGTATCCTGAAAGACATACCCGAAAGCAGGCTCAAAACCGGAATCAAATTCAATAAGGTCAATTGCGTACCCTATTACTCCGTTTTCATAACTCAGGTTTTCAAGCCGCCTGGGTTCTTTCATTTTGTTGAGGGGAAGGAAGGTAGCTCGCCCTCCTTTTCTGCGCTTCAGGTATTCGATTGCTTCGGCAGCGTCGGTATCCTTATCTACAACAATCGCCTGCATCCGGTTTCCTGCCGCAATCTCCAGAGCTGTTGAGTATTGCCTGTCTACTTTTCCAAGCTGGGCAATGGTCCCATGAATTCCGAAAAGGTCTTCCTGCCTTGCAGCCCCTATTACCATCTCTACGGCCCTGGAATAGCCTCCTCCCTGCTCAGACGCTCGCACTCTTGCTTCCGTAATTGCATACTCCTGCTGGAGACCGTGAAGCCTGCTCTCAAGTTTCCTGATATCTTCCTTTATCCTGAAATGGCTGCTTTCGATATCATCACGGTCTCGAATAAGGGATTCTAGGTTTTTGGAAAGCTTTTCAAGCTCGTACCTGACAGAAAGCATATCACTGTCAGAAGTAGCAACCGCTGCTTCGGCATCCCTGATCTGGTTTTCTATCTCCCGAAGTTCCAAAGATTTTCTCCGGAGGGTATCAAGGAGCCGATCTTCGGTTCGGATTAGCTCGTTTTTCTCGTTTTTTGCATCCTCAAGATTCTTCTTGGCAGCCATGAGCTCGTCCCGTGTAGCAGCAAATTTTGCGTCCACATCCGCAATTCTGCTCTGGAGCAGCATGCGCTCGGTTTTGCGCTCGGAAAGCTCTGAAGAAATGCTGTCTTTTCTTAGGTTTTCAGCTTCGATTTTTTCTTCGAGTTCCCTGACCTTACCCTTGGTAGAATCGATCTCCACAAAGGCTTTCCTGCGTCTTGAGTCAGCTTCCTCAAGTTCAGATTCTGAAAGCTCGATGCTGTCTACACAGCGAGAAATTTCTCCCTTAGTTTCTTCGATCTCCCTCTTAACCTGAAGCTGTTCATCCTCTCCTTTTTTCCGGATTTCAACAGAAAGTTTTTCCAGTGTTTCTTCAAGGCCCTGAAGTTCCTGCACTCTCTCGTCCAGGAGGAGCTGGACTTTTTCAAGATGCTCTTCTTTGCCTGCAAGTTCCTTATCCACGTTCTGCAGCTCAACCCTTGCATCCTTGAGTTTGGAAAGCAGGACATATCCTTCGAATTTGACTTTTTCAACCTTAAGCGCCTGGTATTTTAAGGCCTGGTCGCGTTCCCCGGCCAGTTTTCCTAGCTGGGTGCGTACCTCTTCAAGAATTATATCCACACGCTCGATTTGCTGTCTTACAACTTCCAGTTCCCCAAGTGCCTTTTGCTTACGTTCATCAAATTCTGCAACCCCTGCGATTTCGTCAATAATCTTTCTTCTTTCCACAGAGGTCATGGAGATGATCTGCGTAACATCTCCCTGCATAACCACATTGTAACCTTCAGGCGTTACTCCAGCTTTTTCAAGCTGGGAATGGATTTCTCCAAGACTTACGGCTTTTCCATTGAAATAAAAATAGCTGTAATACCCGCTTTTTGTCCGTCGAACCTTTCTTGAGATTTCAACCTCGTCAAGTTCAAGAGGTAACTTACGGTCAGAGTTGTCAAAACGAATCGTAACCTGGGCAAAATCGGGCTTTTTTGCCGGATCGCCATTGTAAATCAGATCAGTAAGTTTTTCAGCTCGAAGAGTCCTTGAGCTGGTGAGCCCCAGTGCAAAGAGAATCCCATCTATTATGTTAGACTTTCCACTCCCATTTGGGCCGGAAATGGTGGTAAAGTCATTATAAAAGGAAATCTTTACTTTTTTTCCGAAGGACTTAAAATTAACAAATTCAATCTCTTTTATATACACAGAATGCCTCTGTAGTTTTACCTTTTTGAGAAAGTTTCTGTCTTTTTAAGCCTCATTACGCCCGAGAATTTTTCCGGCTGCATGTGATAATCTCAACATCTTCATTTTCCCGCACGTCCACGGATTCTTCTATGAAATGTTTTTTCAAAGTCTTCTCGGCAATTATATATTCACACTTATAATCATCTGCAGGTTGGGTTCTCGTAGGGTCCGTCTTAACAGCAGAAGGCTGCCTTTGAGGGGACGACGGTCTTGGAGGCTGCTGCCTGGGTTCCGTTCTAATTGGTGGTCGCTGCCTGGTAAATTCTTTTATAGATGGTTGCTGTCTCATAGCGCCTTTAAGCCGTCTTTTATCGCCGCTTTCTGCAATTATATATTCACACTTCGTTTCGGCTTCTTCTCTGTCAAGTTCTGCTGGCTCGATCTCCCTGAACTTCAGCTGAACTTTTACACCTGTACCTGGCAGGGAGGCAGGTGCTTCCTTGAACTCACCCAGTCTGTATGCCGGGTTTTCTTTTCGGGGTTCAGGTTTTTGTTTGGGCTTTCTGGAGAGAGGTGGAAGATCCAGAGGGTCTTCAGGAAGAGCAAAAGTAATAGAGGAAGGAACAACAGAAGGTGGAGAAACCGTGGCGGTCTTTTTCGCATCCTCCAGCTGTTTAGTAAGATTTCCTATTTGCGTTTCCAGTTTCTTTATAAGCATTTTCTGGTCAAGCAATTCGCGGACAAGCCCATCCTGAACACCTGCAAGTTCCCTCAGCTTCCGCTCAGCCGCCCCTGAGTCATTTTCCCCGGATGCTTTCAATTCCGTTCTTAATTCATTAAGGATTGAAGCCTTGAGTAAGGTAGGGTTAGGGATTCCCATAAGCTCGGTCCTGATTTCGGAGAGGACAAGATCCTTGATGGAGTCCTGATCTGAAACGTTTTCCGTTTCGGCCCGCAGTTCATTGAGAACCGAAACCTTAATTGATTTCTTGAGAGTCTCTAGCTCCTCATAGGTTATCGATAGTCGCCTTTTAAGCGGTGTATTATGCACTTCCCTCTGTCCAGTTCTCATTAAAATACCTCTCATAATAAATTCGGGTTCCGGTTTCCTGATTGCCTGGAGTTTTCTGGTGGCAAGGTAGATCAGCACAATTATAATTAAATTGATTAGATCATAGGAATTTAAATAATATGTACAAAGTACATGTAATCTTACTTTATATATATATGGTAATCGATAGTATTTTTCCGGCTTTATAGAACTCTTAATTACTGAAGAATAAAAATCGTTTTATTACTCTTTTTCAAAGTATTCTACGAAAACTGACCGAACACACAAGGAAAGCAGATAAAAAGTTTCCGAAAATTGAAAAAGGGTCTTTCAAGGGAAAAACGGAGACTAAGGAGAAAATATAGACTAAGGGGAAAGTGGGGAATAGATCGAATAAATATTTGGATAAATAATTTTCGACATTTCCTATATAAAAAACAATAAATAGGAGAGACTGAGGCACATCTAGCACCCTGAGCAGATCGAGCGGGAATAATATTCAAATACAGGGTAGATTCGCAGGATAAGTCCAGAGAAAAAAGGTTGATAATACTACAAAATATGGGAATGAAACCCAAGCTTAACTCTAAAATATAAGGGGTTAAAGGGTTGGATTTCAGTAATGGGGTGAAAAATTTTTAAGGGGAAGTGTTAGTTAATGGATGAAAAAGAATCCTTGAAATCGACCAGTACACTCTCCATTGACTGGATTTTGGAGGATGTACAGTCCATTTCCGCAGCAGTTTCGTTAATAACAGAACCATGAGTTCCGGTGCTTTCAAGGAAAGATTGAACCTCTTCAAGTTCAGGTTCGCGGAAATGATCCATTTCAATTATATCCATAATAACACTCAACACGTTTTTGTGTAAGTGATTGGTAATTCGGGTCATCGGAAATAAACACGATGTATCAAATATTAATAACTTGCGGTAAAGGCAGAATATTCCAAAAAGAAATAAACACGCTTATTAATATATAAATGTTATGCCTAACATAGAGTAACTTACCTTTCATAAAACAATCCTGAAAAGCTATAAAGAAAGATAGCTGCTTTTTGATGCAAGAAGTGACAAAACAGTCTGTAAAGAAGTAGAAAAAAGAAAAGAAAACTCAAAGGAAAGAAGGCCCGAAAACCCGGATCAGGATGCCAATCCCAAGAGCTAGGAATATGGTGAAAAGAACTATCAAAGCCGTGTCCTTTATTCCAAGTTCGTGCTTCAGTACTGCAATCGTTGCCACACACGGAACATAAATGGTCGTAATTACAGCAAACTGGTACATCTGGACAGGTGTCATTACAGCTGCAAAATTGGCTGTGCCTGCAAGTACGGCAAGAATCTGAAGAGCCATTTCCTTTCGAAGAATCCCAAAAACCAGAGCTGTTGCAGCGAACGCTGGAAGGCCCAGCAAGCCCACGGATATGGGCTCAACAAAATCCTGGAAGATCGAAAGAATACCCAGGGAATCGGCAACTCCAAGAAAAGCGCTTCCAGCAAGCAGAAGCGGAAAAGCAATGTAAAAAAACTCCCGGCTTTTCATCCAGGTTTTCCGGAGGGTAGATTTCAGTTCAGGTTTCCTTAGGGGGGTCATTTCCATAATAAAGCCGCTTCTCTGACCTGGCAAGCTCTTTCCCAGAATCCAACCCATACCGGCAATGATGAGGATTTCCAGAACGTAGATTGAAACCGCAGGCCAGAAACCTACGAAAGTTCCCACAAGTCCCAGGATAATAACGGTTCTGGCAGAGCAGGGAATGAGAGATATAAGGAGGGAAGCTATCCTCTTTTCCCGCCGCGTGCCAAGGGCATGCACTGCCATAATTGCAGGGACGTTGCAGCCAAAGCCAAGAACCAGTGGGATCACGGCTCTTCCGTGAAGCCCAAGCTTATGCGTAAGATTGTCCAACAGAAAAGCCGCTCTGGTAAGATAACCTGAATCCTCGAATATGGAAAGAATGGCATAAAAGACTGCAATATATGGAATTGCAATTGCGAATCCGGCCTCTACTCCCCGAAGAGAATACACGATCAAGTTTCTGAGGAGAAGCGGCATATCTGAAGTTGCGGCCTCAACAGGCAGGATCACATGAGGCTCAAAGATTTCATTCACAATCCAGGTCTCAAGGAGACCTCCTACCCGGAAAACAAGAAGGAAAGTAAGGAGCAGGGCAGATACGAGCACTGCGATTCCGAAGTTAGGGGAAGTAAGGATGGCATCGATCCTCTCCCTTAATTTTTTTTTAGGCTCAAACCTTGAAACCACACTATCCATGATATATCCGGCTTCTCCATAGAGATCTCTTGCAACCGTATCAGGTACTAAAATTCCCTGTTGCATCTCCAGGTTCTGCCTTAACCTCCTGGCAGAAGAGAGCAGGGCGTTAGCCTCAGGCGGCATACAGCAGAGTTCTACAAACTCGGAATCGTTTAGCAGAGCTGCAGTCTTTACACTTGGAGGGATATTAGGAAAAGCATAGTCCAGGTTGGAAAGAGCCTGCCGGATCCACTGACTGTATTTTACCCTGTGATGCTCCTGAGTTTTACCCTGTTCTGCAAGGGCTACAAGCATTACCTCATCGAGCCCTATCCCCCAGGTCGCAACCGTTGGCACTACAGGCAGGCCAAGCAATTCGGAGAGTCCGTCCGCATCAACGAGAAACCCGAGGTCTGCAGCCAGATCCACTTGATTTAACGCAACAACCATAGGGATGTCGAGTTCCAGGAGCTGCAGAGTCAGGTACAGATTTCTCTCAAGCCTGCTCGCGTCAAGCACATTAATAATGATATCTGGCCGGTCCTCAATCAGGAATCTCTTGGTTACTTTCTCATCTTCATTTGTGATTCCAAGAGAATAAATGCCTGGCAGGTCAACTACTTCAATAGTTTTTCCCCGGGCCTTTACAATTCCCCTTTTAAGTGCAACTGTCGTGCCAGGGTAATTCGAGACCTCAACACCTACCCCGGTAAGCCTGCTGAAGAAGACGCTTTTTCCAACGCTTGGGTTCCCTATGAAAGCAATTGTCAGATCATAAGGGGTTTTGCTCTTACTTCCGCTTCCGGAAGTGCAGCATGAGCTGGAAATTCCTATCACGTCTCCGGTTTTTCTGTTCAATGTCAGTTTTATGCCTTCTCTGCGCTTTTACACGCTTTTGCTTTTCGGAGCTATGAAAATTTTCTTTGCAATATCCCTTCCGAGAGCAATTTCCGACCCTACTACCATAACTGAGATACAGCCCTGTTTTTGCTTGCGCCTGATTTCAATATCTTCTCCCGTGAGAATTCCAAGGGAGGTCAGGCGCTCCTTTGTTTCTCTGGGAAGGGTTACCCGAGCAACTCTGCCTGAACTCCCCTCTTCCATTTCATCAAGCGGGATAAATTTCTCCTCTTGCCTGATATTATTTTTATCAATGTTGATAGGGTTTCCATCAGGGCAATATTCGGGACTTCCCAGAAATTCGTAGATCTTTTCAAGTACGGCATCAGACACGGCATGCTCAAGTTCGCATGCTTCTTTATGGGCTTCCTTCCTATCAAAATCAAGGACATCAACTAGGAAAGTTTCAAGCACCTGGTGTTTCCTTTTGATTCTGATAGCCTGATCAGTTCCTTTTTCTGTCAATTCTACTCCCTGATAAGGTGTATAATCTACAAGTCCCGAAGAATATAACTTTTTTATCATTTCCGTCACGCTCGGCGGAGATACGTTGAGTTCTTCAGAGATCTGTTTGGTCTTTGCAGGGCCCTGATTCTTTCTAATAAGGTAAAGAATAGTTTCAAGATATTCTTCAAATCGATCTATGTGCATCACATCATCCCGCCAACTTATGCCTGACTTCAGACCAGATAATTAGGATAACCTAAACGTAATCGCCTGAATAAATAATTTTTGATTTTTGACTATTTACATTTATTCGATAACGTGATAACCCTAAATCCAGTGGATTCTAATTTAAATCTTGAAATTGAAAAAAATAGAAAGAAGGATTTCAGAAGCGATTCAGGAATTAACCGATTTCATAACAGCAATTTCATTACAATCCGGAAACTTGGGGCATTTTAGACAGCCGGACCAGATTTTCCTGGGGAGGCTGTTCTTGTCCACAATCTTAAAGCCCAGAGTTTCGAAAAAACCAGGCACGTAAGTAAGTGCAAAGACCTCCTTCATGCCAAGGTTTTCAGCATCCTCAAGGCAGGCCGAAACAAGCTTTGTACCTATTCCTTTTCTTGCGCATACTGGATTCACGGCAAGGGCAAGTATCTCTGCAAGGTCTTCCCATACAACATGCAGGGCACAGCAGCCCACAACTTCTCCATTAATCTCACAGACGTAGTAATCCCTGATGCTCTCATACATCTCACTCAGCGAACGGGCGAGCATTAGCTCTTCCTTCGAATAAGTATTGATAATCTGCTTCATTACAACTACGTCATCTACCCTGGCTTTCCTGATCAATTCGTGTTTCCTCTAAGTAGTATCTGTTTTCTAATAGTAGACTGCAATGTCTTATAATTTATAAAACCATACTGTGTACTGCTATGGAATTACTCGCTCTCCAGTTAATAAATTTTCCATTGTTTACATGGATATATCCTGTGATTAAGGAAGATCCGATTCTCCTTCTGAGTCTGTAGAGTATCCAAAAAGCACCAAAGTCCGAAAATAGACTTTTATTTCCAGATAAAACTGACAAAAGTAGGTTAAAGGAAATTAGCGGGCGCGAAGGGATTTGAACCCCCGATTTACAGCTTAGGAGGCTGCCGCCATATCCGGGCTAGGCCACGCGCCCATGAAACACTTCCCTAAAAATACAATCTTGCAGCTGCCTGCTGAATTTACGTTTCAGGTGAAGTATCCATAATACCGGTATAAGATATATATCAAATTGTCGCTCCAGATGGGGGAAATGTATGCCTGCAAAACGAGAATAGATTTTTCTGGAAAGTTTTAAATCTAATGTAAACCATTAACCCCCCAGAGGTTAACAATGCCTTTGATTTTCACTTGGCTACAAATCTTTCAGGGGTTGAATTCACCTTTACGAAGTTATCGTTATAAGGTTGACAATGTTAATACAGGCTCTAATCCCTATCAGCAGTTTCAGTCCCTACTAGTCAATTTAAATCTCCGTCAGTTAATCTAAGTATCTATTAGTTAGGTCCGTCTCTATTAGCTAGTTTAAGTCTTCATTAGTCAGATTCAGTCCTTATTAGCTAATTTAAGTCTCTGTCTCTATTACAGCCTTTACTTTGTACCGGATTATCTAGCCTGCCAATTTCGGGGCATAAGAAGCTTTGACAGGTTTGAAAAAGGCGAAAAAATGAGAAAAACCGAGTAAAATTAATAAGAGGAAAAAGTGTGCATATAAAAAACAAAGAGTCCTATTCCACCAATAATCCTGAACTAAGGATGATGGTTTTCGCATCTCTTTTTGCGGCCCTGACTTCTGCAGGAGCTTACATACAGATTCCTATGCCTTTCTCTCCTGTTCCTGTTACACTGCAGGTTTTCTTTGTCCTTCTTGCCGGAAGCATGTTGAAAAGCAAATGGGGAGGCTTGAGCATGATAGTGTATACCCTGCTTGGCATTGCAGGACTCCCTGTATTTGCAGGAGGTAGTTCCGGAATGGGCGTGCTTCTTGGACCCACAGGTGGGTACATAACTGGCTTCATTCTGGCGGCTTATATTATAGGAAAGCTTTCCGAGAAGGCTGAAGATGCTGACAAATCCGGGCTATTGATTAATGCCCTTAATATGAGCGCAGGAATCCTGGTTATCTATGCGTGCGGATTTATTCAATTGATGTTTGTAGCTGACATCGGGCCTGCATCAGCTCTTGCTCTTGGTGTCATTCCTTTTCTGCCTGGAGAAATCGTAAAAACTGCAGTTGCCGCGTATATTGCTTCAACCTATGAGCTCTAAAGCTACTTTATTTTTAATTTTTTCCTGAAAAAACCGAAATTAAAGACGAAACTCGAATTCTCCAGAAAATTTAAAATGAAAAAATAAAATTTTGAGTTCGCATGATCAGGCTTGAAAAAGTAAGTTACAGTTATCCTGATGGTACCCCTGCGCTTGAAAATATAAACCTGGTTATAAAAGAAGGGGAATTCATAGGGGTAATAGGGAAAAACGGCAGCGGAAAATCCACACTTGCCCTTCAGCTCAGCGGGCTGCTGAAACCCCAGACAGGCAGGGTAATGATAAGAAGAATGGATACCCGTGACCCTTCAAAATTTCCAGGAATTCGGAAGCTCGTAGGTGTCGTATTCCAGAATCCTGAAACTCAATTTGTGGGCAGGACAGTCGAAGAAGATCTGGCTTTCGGCCCCGAGAATCTTTGCCTTCCTCCCGTGGAAATCAGAAAGTGTGTTGATATGGCGCTTGCCGAAACGGGACTTGAAAAGTACAGGCATCGTTCTCCAAAAACTCTGAGTGGAGGGCAGGGACAGTGTGTAGCCCTGGCAGGAATCCTTGCAATGAGGCCTGAATGCCTTATCTTTGATGAGGTAACTTCCATGCTTGACCCAGAATCCGGAATAGCTGTCCTCGAAATCATAAAAAAGCTACACAGGAAGGGAAAAACCATTGTATATATTACTCACAATCTCGAAGAACTTCATGACGCAGAAAGAATCCTTGTCATGGAAAAAGGGAGAATATGTCTTGAAGGAGGGCCGGAGAGCGTTTTTTCCGATGTTTCCCTCCAAACTCTTGGGCTTGCCCTGCCTTCCCTGATTGAGCTGGCCGAGAACCTGAAAACGCACGGAGTAGTAATCCCCTGGGGGAAAACCTCTTCTCCCCAGAGCTTTGCAGAGGAAATATGCCGATTATTCTTGAAAACGTAAGTTTCTACTATTCCAGAAAGACCCCTCTCGAAACTCCTGCTTTAAGAGACATTAGTCTGCGGATAGAGAAAGGGGAGTTCGTGGGAATTTTGGGGGAGAAAGGTGCAGGGAAATCTACTCTCACAAAACTTTTCAACGGGCTTTTAAAGCCGGAAGTCGGAACTGTTCGTGTGGATGGGCTTGACCCTTCTTCAAGGGAAGCAAAACGCAGAATAGGGATGGTTTTTCAACAGGCTGCTGACCAGTTCTTTTGTAAGAGCGTATATGAGGAAATAGCTTTCGGGCCTCTGAACTTCGGATACTCGAAAAAAGAAACCGAGGAGCGAGTCTATGAGGCAATTGAAGTTGTTTCTCTTGACCAGATCACACTCTCTCGAGACCCTTTCAGCCTGAGTGGAGGAGAGATGCAAAGGGTTGCTCTTGCAAGTGCTCTTGCTCTCAGACCGGATTACCTGGTACTGGACGAGCCCATAACAGGGCTCGACCCTATTGGGAAAAAAGAAATTCTCGAGGCTCTCATAGAAGTAAAAGAGATGGGGACTGCGGTTATAACAGTGACCCATAATCTTAAAGGGTTCTTCCCCTTGCTGGAAAAAATAGTGGTCATAAGGGAAGGAAGGATAGCTTTCCAGGGCAGCCGGGAAATCTACCTTGAGAAAGGGTGCTTACCTCTCCCGCCTATAGCTTCCATGATGAAAGAATTAAGGGCAAAAGGAATGCCAGTAAACCCTGCAGTATTCACGGTTGAAGACGCTCTTGAAGAGATTCTGAGAATGAAATCCGCTTTTGAAAACGAAAATAATGAGAACTAAAAGAGAGGAATTAAAACGGAAAGTGCCGGAAAGAACTCCTGAAAGATACTTTTCAAGAACAAACGCGAGGAAATATGCAGGAACCTGTCTTCAGTTACGTGCCCGGGGCTTCCCTTCTTCACAGGCTTGACCCCAGGACAAAAATTGCAGCAGTAATGCTGCTCGGACTCCTGACGTTCAGGATTGAAAATTTTGCAGGAATGGGGGCTCTTTTCGCGTTTTTCTTTGCCCTCGCTTCGCTCTCAGGGTTGCCGATGAAAATATTTCTCCGAGCAGTAAGGCCTATGATGCTGTTTATATTTTTCATCTTTCTTACGAAGCTATTTTTCACTGAAGGGCAAGCCCTTGCTTCGTACTGGATTCTGCAGCCGAGTCTGGAAGGGCTGGAAACAGGGCTCAAACTTGCTGCCCGATTTATACTCCTTTTGCTTTTTGCAGCCCTCCTGACAGCCAGTACTGATCCGTCTGCAATTACCTGCGGCGTAGAAAAAATGCTAAGACCTTTACCGCTGCGCTGGCTGGGAATCAGCTCTTTTGAGCTTGCTACGATGATGAACATCTCTATAGCGTTTCTTCCCCTTCTGTTCGAGAGAGTTGAGCGGACAAAAGCGGCTCAGGCTGCAAGAGGAATGGATTTCGTAAAAAATCCTTTCCATTCGGTTCCTGCCCTTGTTATTCCTCTGCTAAGAGGCGTAATCAGGGATGCTGAAGAACTCGCTCTCGCAATGGAGAGCAGAGGTTACCAGGGAAGCCGACGGACTTCGATACATGAGCTTTCCATACAGAAAAGCGACTGGAAAGCCTTTTTTCTCCTGGCACTTTTTATCATCCTTATTCTGATTCTCTGAAAACGCACGAAGAAATTTATAAGATAGAACGAAGGCTCTGACAATTTCTCAATTGCTTTAGGCTTTAAGAAGATATTAATATATGAACAGTTGTTCATATGTTCATGCAAAATAAATGTGAAAGAGTGGATTCAAAACAGATAGAAAGTCTGTTACAAAAGGTTCCTGATTCAGGCGATATCACGCGGATGGCTGCGGTTTTTCAGGCGCTCCAGTCCGATACCCGTCTTAAGATTCTTTTCTTACTGAGGCAAAAGGAGATGTGTGTCTGTGAACTCGAGCAGGCGCTTAGTGTTACTCAGTCCGCAGTCTCGCATGGTCTTCGCACCCTCAGGCAGCTTGACCTCGTACGGGTCAGGAGAGAGGGAAAATTTACGATTTATTATATTGCAGACGAGCATGTCCGCACGCTGATTGAGATGTGCCTTGAACACGTGGAGGAAAAAGCATGAGCTTTGAATTCCTAAACGCTTTTCTGGTCCTTTTTTCAGGCATTCTCCTCGAATCTTGGAAAATCTTTGTAGAGGCAGCTCCCTATCTTATTTTCGGCCTGGGAATCGCAGGTCTTCTTAATATTCTGGTGCCTGACCAGAAGATTGTGGAATACCTTGGAGCACCGGCAGGAAAAGTTCGTTCTGTTGTCAATGCATCCCTGGCAGGCTTGCCCCTGCCATTATGCTCCTGCGGCGTAATTCCTGCAGCCATGTCGATAAGAAAAAGGGGAGCAAACCGGGGCGCAACCCTTTCTTTCCTAATATCGACTCCTGAGACAGGAGTAGATTCGATAGCGGTGACTTATGCTCTCCTAGACCCTCTTATGGCAGTTTTCCGTCCACTTGCTGCCCTTATAACTGCTATTCTTGCAGGACTTGCAGACAACTTTTTGATAGGGGAAGACCGGGAAACGAAGAATGGCAAAAAACAGGAAAATTCCGAGAAAAAAGCAGGAGTTCTTGCAGTCTCGACTTTGATCGGAGCTTCTGTGCAGGAAAACCCATGCAGCACTTCCTCCTGTAGTTGCAATAAGCCAGCAGATTCGAATAATGGAAAAAACGAGCCTGTAAACACTATAGTCAAAGCTATAGAAGTAAAGCCTTCAGGAGCAAAACTTCTTGAAATCAATAATAAACCTGAAGGTGTCCGGAAACTTACCCTTGCGAGTCCAAGCTTCCAGAAAGATATCTCTTCATGCGGGTGCAGAGATTGTGGGTGCGGAGAAAATGAATCCGGAAAAGATGGGAAAAATAAGGAGTCTGCAAAATCCAGGTTGATTAAAGGGATAAAATATGCTTATCTCGAGCTGCCAGCAGAAATTTCTAAATGGATGCTCGTCGGAATCCTGTTTGCAGGGATAATTTCCTACGCAGTCCCCGAAAGCTTAATCCAAAATTATCTGGGCGGCGGGCTAGGGTCAATGCTGGTCATGCTTTTAGTGGGAATTCCCCTTTACATCTGCGCCACAGCTTCTACTCCTCTTGCCGCAAGTCTCGTAGCCAAGGGGATGAGTCCGGGCACAGCTTTTGTTTTCCTCCTTGCAGGTCCGGCAACCAATGCAGCAACTATAACGATGGTTGCCCGCTTCCTTGGTAAACGTTCGGCGGCCCTGTATCTTGGGACGATTTCCCTCTGTGCCCTTGGGGCAGGATTCCTCTTGGACTGGTTATATCTGAAACTCGGGATCAGTGCAGTCGCAACCGTGGGGACTGCAAAAGAACTGCTCCCCGAAGATTTGAAGCTGGGTTTTGCGGTTTTCCTTCTCCCCTTGATGTTATACGGAATTCTCCGAAGCGAAAAAGAATGCGGCTGCTCGGAATGTAATTGAAATAGAAGAAAGAAAACGAAAATAGTAAAGAAGATAGAAATGGTACCAGAATAATATAAATCCTTAAAAATAGAATAACCAATATGCAGGAAAATCCCGAATCTCAAGAAAAAAAGGTAACTAAAGGATACTTTTTTGAAGCGCCAGGGGTACCTAAAGCCGAATCTAAAGAGGAGCCATGTGCGAGGCCTGAGGGAAAAAACGAAGAGGAAGTCAGCGGAAGTACTGAACCCCTGGAAATAGAGGAGCCTAAAAAAAGCGAATTCAAACCTCAAGGGGAACTTGAAACTGGCTATACCGAGGAATCCTGGGCAAAACCTGAAAGAGATATGGAAGAGAAAGAAACCCCAGGAAGCCCCGCATTCAAAGAGAGAAAAATCCCGAAAGAAAGCGAATTCAAGGCTCCTGGAGAACTTGAAACTGGCTATACCAGGGAATCCTGGGCAAAGCCTCAGAGGGATATGGAAGAAAAAGCTACTGCAGAATCCCGGGGAAAAAGAGAAGAGAAAGCCGCTGAAGAAGCAAGGGAAGAAGCCAGAGAAGCAAAGGAAGAAGCAAGAAAAGAAAAACGTACCACCTACACCATGAAAAAGCGCCTGACCAAAAGCAAGAAAGATCGTATGCTGTTTGGAGTCTGCGGAGGATTGGGTGAATACTTTGGCATTGACCCGACCTTTATAAGACTCGCTTTTGCAGCTTTAGCTCTACAGGGAATTGGCATTGTCCTTTATATTATCCTAGCAATAATTATGCCCTCGAGAGAAAAATTTGAAATGATTCCCAGTTCAGGGCAGTGATTTCCAGCGATGAAATCTTGCAAAATGTTATTTTTTTAAATTTTCGTTCTCTTAACTTTCCTTTTTTCAGCTTTTAAGCCTATCTATGGAAACTGTATCAAATTTTTTGTGAATTCAAAATCAAATGTTTTGAATATTTTATCATAGAATACACATTGTTTAACTGCAATCTTTTCTTAATTTACCTGCATTCAGAGACCCCCCGATTAGTGTGTATAAAAACGAGATTCAAAGCGCAAGTACGTGACCTTTCTGAACAAACATTACTTATTAATTTCTAAGTTAGTCAGTTTACTAAGCCTCAGAAAACAACAGCAGTAACATATAGCTGGCGCTGAAATGGTCTGGATATGTTATCAAAAAATTTCGACAATTTTTTATATAAGTAGTAGGGAAAACTGTTTTTATTATTGAGTGAGCCCAGCATTTTGGTGCCAGATGAGGTAAGCAAGTGTGTCAATTAAACAAAAGCGAGGGTAAAGGAGCACGATGCGATACAGACCGTTTAAAGTATTCTTTAGCGGTCAGTTTTACTGCGGCAGCTATCACTGGTTTAATCTTATTTTTTCTTGTAGGACAGGGAGACTTTTCAAATTCAGCTCACCTGGCAATCACCGTCTTTATTGTCATAGTAGGTACAGCAATGACTTTTTTCATCCTGTGGACTGGCAGAGTCAACCTTCTCCGCATGGTATCTTTTGTTGGGATGGATGGTTTAATTTTCACCATAGCACTCTCTCTGGAACATGAAGTGCACAGAGGCAGCATTCTGCTTACCGATCAAGTCATGAAAAATACTGGCGCTCCCATCTGTCCGATCACGATCCCGTTTGTAGCTGTACCATACTTTACCGAGGGAAAAATGGTCTTTCCATCCTCAGTCACATCGATGTTTGCCGTTTTCTTCATGTGGCTCGGTCTTGTACTTATCCTGGGACGAGGGTGGTGCGGCTGGATATGTTTCTTCGGATGGATGGACCAGTTTTTCGCCTCCTTATTAAAGAAGCCTATTATACCTCTTGAAAACCCCCCAAAATGGGCAAAGTTGTTTCCTTACGCATTTATGTTGTTCCTGATCATGGTCAGTACTGTCTTTCTGATACCTATCTTCTGCGCTTATATGTGCCCGCTGCGGATAATCTATGATCCGCCTGGCGTGACTACTACTTTCCAGTGGATCGCAGCGTTAATATTCGTGACTGGTGGACTGATCTTCCTGGTGATAGGCCCGCTACTCACAAAGAAAAGGCTGTTCTGTAGCTTTATCTGTCCGCTTATGCCTGCTAATGCTGTAATTGGGGTTATCAATCCGTTTAAGGTAAAAATCGACACAAGCCTCTGCAAGAAATGCGGCATGTGCCTGAAAAGTTGTGAGCTGTTCGCGATCACCAAAGAATCGCTTGCGAAGGGAAGAACGACAATCGAGTGTGCCAAGTGCGGAAAATGCATGGACATATGTCCTGCAGGTGCGATCGATTACCATCTGATGTTTACTAATCAGATCATAAGATTATGGTTTATTCCGCTGGCAGTTATCTTTAACTTGGTCATTGTGTCAGGCTTCACATGGATGATTGTACACTACCTGATGACCGGTGAGATAGGTGAGATAGGGAGTTTCTGATAACTGCATTTATTTGTTGACTGGTAATAATGGAAGTTCTGAAATGGCTATTGACAAAAAAAATATCAGAATATGGGTAATGTATCTGTACATGGTTCTCATTGTGATCGCTGGTTTTGCATTGTTAGCGAAGTCATGATCGGTGGCTGATGATCATAAAGGTGATTTCACAGGGCATGCTGCTAGGACTGTCCACGGGCATTTTCTGCCTGGTCACCTGCGCCCCTGTATATGTGCCTTTTGTCCTATCGGAAGATCGAAAGATGCGGCGGAATATACTAGCCATTGGAGGAGATTGCCATTGGAGGAGATTG
>Ga0183099_1000517_pt1 | contig 28218 bp, 29 predicted proteins | sample Biomet1_FD_127788 | JGI IMG/M metagenome (GOLD analysis project Ga0183099, IMG submission 127788) | Microbial communities from bioreactor (seeded with anoxic lake sediment) at LBNL, California, USA - Biofuel metagenome 1 | ecosystem: Engineered > Bioreactor > Anaerobic > Unclassified ...
CTCGGCGTTGAGCGTGACGAAATCCTCCTGGCCAATAACGACTTCGCCGCGCACATCAATAACGGACGGCACCTCTTGAGAGGAAGACAGCAGCCTGCCGCGCACGTTTTTGACCATGCGCACATTGGCCGTCACTTCCTCGCCGGTTTCGCCATCGCCGCGTGTGGCGGCCACAGTCAGCGCGCCGGCCTCGTAGATGATCTCCATGGCCAAGCCATCCATCTTGGGCTCCACCCAAAACGCGCTGAGCTCCGCGCGCACATTTGGCCCCACAGCGGCAGCGATGCGTTCCAGCTCGGGCATGGGCAGCTTTCCGCCATAGCGGATTTCCGGCTTAAGCGAACGGCCAGCACCAAGCCGGCCTGCTTTACCAGCGAGGTCATCCCAACCGCGCCCTGTCTCGGATAACAACGTGTCATCGACGAGTCTTCGCAGCACTGTAGCCAAGGCTAAGGCCTCATCCTTCTTCGGGTTGGCCTTTTTGCCTGGTGCAGGCCGCTCAAAGGTGCGACCAATGCCAGCCTCAATATCATGCAGCATCACCTCAACCAAGGCTTCCCGTAGAGCACCTGGCAACTTCTGTGCGGCAAATTCACGCCACTCAGCCAGGTTCATGGCGTTGTCCAGGCTCATCATGGGCACAGGGTGGGTAAAGGGAGCAAAGCCCTCTGCAATGCGGCCGCCAACACGACGCGTTGGCGAGTTGGGATCGGCCAGTTCCGGGTGCTCGGCCTCAAGGCCCTGCAACTCACGGAACAGGGCGTCATACTCGGCGTCCTCTATCTCCGGATTGTCCAGAACGTAATAGCGGTGATTATGATATTCTAAAAGTTCGCGTAGCTGGGCTACACGGCGAGAAAAATCCATCGGGTCCGTCCTGGGCTTTGGGCTTAAAGGTATTCGCTGATGCGTTGTAAATCCGTCTGCCGCCCCAGAGTGATGAGGATGTCGTCAGAGCACAATTTCTCATGCGGACCGGGATTGAACACCAGGTGTCCGTCCCCGCGTTTAATGGCCACGACAATGAGGTCAAAGTCCATGCGGATATGGGAGTCCATCAACTCCTTACCCACAAAGACGGATTTGGAGCTGATGACGAGTTGCTCCAGTTGCAGGTCAATGGTGCCGCGCACCGCGAGATCAAGAAAATCCGTCACGGTCGGACGAAGCACAGTATGAGCCATGCGCATGCCGCCGATGAGGTGCGGCAGCACGACCTTATCCGCCCCGGCAAACTCCAGCCGCGTGATGTGCGAGGCGTTGTTGGCTCGGGCAATGATAGAAATTTTGGGGTTCAACTGGCGCGCTGTGAGGGTGACGTAAACATTCGCGGCTTCGTCGGTCAAAGCGGTAACAATGGACCGGGCGCGCTTGATGCCGGCACATACGAGCAGGGCATCGTCCGTGGCATCCCCTGCCAAGTGCATAATCCCCTCAAGTTTCAACTTTTCCACCAGCGCCGGGTCATTTTCAATGACCACGACATTGGGGCTGACCTTCAAAATTTCCTGCACAACAACACAGCCGATACGGCCATATCCGCACACGATGTAGTGGTCGTTCAGCTTATTAATACGACTTTGCACCTTGCGCCTCCACAAAAGCTTATGCAAATGCCCGTCTACCAACATTTGCGAAAAGGAACCAACCATATATGCGAATGTGCCGACACCGCAGAGAATGATAATGGAAGTATAGAAGCGCGCTGTTTCCGAAAGCGGATGAACCTCGCCAAAGCCGACAGTGGAAAGCGTTATCACCATCATGTAGAAGCTTTCGATAAAGCTCCAGCCCTCCACCACCATGAACAGGAACAACCCGCACACGAAGATGCAACACATGATGATGAAGCCCAGGATAAACTGGAACAGTGAGCCCCATTTATCCCTAAAGGCTCGGATGTTGGCGAGGTGAATAAAGGACACCCGTCATTCTCCCAGGGTCAAAAGTCGTTCGCGCAATTTGGCGATGCGGTCGCGCACTGCTGCGGCCCGCTCAAACTCAAGTTCTTTGGCCGCCTCGCGCATCTCGCGCTCCAGCGTGGAAATTTCTTTGCGCAGCCGCTTTGGGTCGAACTCGCGCAGCAGGTCATCGGCGCTGACCCTGCCATCTCCTTCCGGGGCAATGTGCGAGGCCAACGCGCCAAGAAGATTATCCATGTTCTTCTTGATCGTCGTGGGCACGATGCCATGCTCTGCGTTGTATTCCAACTGCTTTTCTCGTCTCCTGGCGGTCTCGTCAAGAGCGGCGCGCATGGAGGGCGTTTCCCGGTCCGCATACAGCACAACCCGGCCCTCGGAATTACGCGCGGCGCGGCCAAAGGTTTGGATAAGCGACCGGGCGCTGCGCAAAAAGCCCTCTTTGTCCGCATCCAAAATGGCAACGAGGGAAACCTCTGGGATGTCCAAACCCTCGCGCAACAGGTTGATGCCCACCAGGACACTAAATTCTCCGGCCCTGAGTGCCTGGATAATGGCCATGCGCTCCAGCGTTTCGATGTCAGAGTGCAGGTACCGTGCAGTCACGCCCATTTTATTGAAGTAGTCGGTCAACTCCTCGGCCATGCGCTTGGTCAGAGTGGTTACCAGCACACGTTCATCGCGCCCCATGCGGATTTTGCACTCGCCCAGCAGGTCGTCCACCTGGCCGGTAACGGGTCGTATGTCGATGAGCGGGTCAATGAGCCCTGTGGGGCGGATGATCTGCTCCACCACAAGCCCTTGGGCGCGGTCCATTTCCCACGGTCCCGGCGTGGCCGAGACATACACGGCCTGGCCGATGCGCCCCTGGAATTCCTCAAAGTTGAGCGGACGGTTATCCAGGGCGCTAGGCAGCCGGAAACCAAAGTCCACCAACGTGCTCTTGCGCGAAAAATCGCCGTTGTGCATGCCCCCCACCTGCGGAATGGTGATGTGGCTTTCATCCACAAAAAGCAGGAAGTCCTCGGGGAAGTAGTCGATGAGCGTAGCGGGCGGCTGGCCGGGCTGGCGGCCATCCAAGTGGCGCGAATAATTTTCAATACCGTTGCAGTAGCCCAGCTCGTCAATGGTTTCCAAATCGAACATGGTGCGCTGTTCCAAGCGCTGGGCTTCAACGAGCTTGCCCTGGGCGCGGAACTCCGTCAGCCGTTCGCGCAGTTCGTCACGGATGCAGTCAGTGGCGCGCTTCAGGTTGTCCTGGTCCGAAACATAGTGGCTACCGGGATAGATGACCGTTTTACGCAAGGTGGCGAGAATCTGGCCTGTGAGCGGGTCGGTCTCCTGGAGGCTCTCGATCTCGTCGCCAAAGAAGTTCACGCGCAGGGCTTTTTCCCGCGCATAGGCCGGGATGAGCTCCAGGGCGTCACCGCGCACGCGGAAGGTGCCGCGATGAAAGTCCACATCGTTACGCTCATAGTGGACTTCGACAAGCCGCTTAATGAGCGATTCCAGTGACATTTGCTGTCCCGTCTCCACGGGGATAATCATCTTGGCGTAATATTCCGGGCTACCCAAGCCGTAAATGCAGGACACGGAGGCGATGATGAGCACGTCACGCCGGGTCAGCAGCGCATGGGTGGCGGCATGGCGCAGCTTGTCGATGTCATCGTTGATGGACGAATCCTTCTCGATGAAGGTATCCGAGTGCGGGAGATAGGCTTCCGGCTGGTAATAGTCGTAATAACTGACGAAATATTCCACCGCATTGTGCGGGAACAGGCCTTTGAACTCATTGAAGAGCTGGGCCGCCAGGGTTTTATTAGGAGCCAGGATGAGCGCCGGGCGGTCCAGCCGAGCCACAAGGTTGGCCATAGTAAAAGTTTTGCCCGAGCCAGTGACGCCGAGCAAAACTTGGTCGCGCACTCCAGCGCGGATATTCGCCGTCAGTTCGTCCAAAGCCTGGGGCTGGTCGCCCCTGGGAACATAGTCGCTGACGAGGGTGAAAGGCTGAGTCATAGGCTGCTTGGTTCCTCTTTCGCTCTCTGCCCCCTTGTGTAAAAGGGCAGATCCATTTACCATAGTTTCACTTTAATACGCCGGAGGAATTGCTCATGGACATTGAAATCATCCAGCCGGAAGGCTCTCTCCCCATAGACCGCGCATTCGCCGTGTCCATGACCATCAAAAGCTTCAAGGGCCGTCGCGATGTGGATGTGCACCTTTTCCGCCACGCCTGGGACCCCGAAGAGGAACCGGGCATGGATTGGGATTTGCTGCTTGCAGGTGCCAATATGGGCGAGGACGACTCCGCCGCGGGCAGCAGGCGCGTGGTGCTGGAATCCTTCACCGATGTTGAGCGCGACCAAATTGTGGCCTACTTGAAAGAGCACTACGCCGACAAGCTGAAAAGTGTGTTCTCCGCGCCCATCCCCTTCCCTGTGCCCATCGGCCTCACGGCGCTTTCGGACATTGGCGAGGGCAAAAGCATCGGCTTCATCCACTTCGAGCGCATTCCGCACTTCAAGCTGGGCTTTGCCGTGCGTGGCTTGTACGACCTGAGCCAGCACCGGCCCATTGTGGAACTTGCCAGCGAGGGCACCGCCCAGTAAGGCGCTGTGCCCTTCCTGTGGCCTTGGCTTACGAGGCCTTCCGGCCCTCGTTGTGCCGGTAAATCAGCACGTCCACCCGGTCGCGCGTTACCAGTCCCTCGTGGATCATACCATCCAGCCGGGGCAGGAAGGCATCGATCTTCTCCGGTCGGTCGACTATTTCGATGATGACGGGCAAATCCTCGGAAAGCCTTAGGATGGTTGCGGTATGCACGCGGCTGTTGGCCCCAAAGCCAGAAAGCCCGCGCAGCACTGTTGCACCAGCAAGGCCTGCCTTGCGCGCTTCCTCAACCACCACTTCAAAAAGCAACCGCCCACCGGCCTTGTCGCTCTCCCCAATGTAAATCCGCAGCCTGTCCGCCTCGCCTGAAAGCTTCATGCCTTACGCCCCTTTGCCGTGTGCACCGGCAGACCCCTTAAGAATCAAGCCGCGTCTATTCATGCTGGTTGTAGCCATACCGGAAGTATCCTACAACATCTTGCCAAGGGCCAGCCCTGCGATGGTCAACACCACGCCGGCCACTGTTTGCCCCAGGATATTGCCCCCGGCAGCCAGCCATTGGCCATGTTGTAGCAGTGTAACGGACTCGAACATGTATGAAGAAAAGGTGGTGTACGCGCCCATAAAACCGGTGAGGATGAGAAAACGAGCCTCACTCGGTAGGCCTATGCGGTCCTCAAACAGTCCAAACACCAGCCCGAAGAGCAGACAGCCGGAAGCATTGACAAGAAAGGTGCCCAGGGGAAAGGATGTGCCAGCTAAGCGCTGCACCAAGCCGGATGTTCCATAACGCGCCAGGGTTCCAAGCGCCCCGGCAAGACCGAGCAACACAAATTTCTGCACCGCCAACCATCCCTTGCTGTGCACGCACGACACAATGCCAAGCGCTCCACAGCAGTAGCAGCGCAGCGGCGAGGAGAAAAGCGAAATTATGGCACTGGAAATCGAGCGCAAGTACCTGGATGTGGACCACAACGCCCTACGCGCCCGTTTAGAAAAGCTTGGCGCTCGCTCCCTTGGCGCGTGGTTCGAGTCCAATACCGTATACGACGACCAAGCCCGCAGCTTAAAGGCCGCCGGAACCCTGCTGCGCCTGCGCGAAAAAAAGGGCTGCTTCGTGCTGACTCTGAAACGCAAACCAGACAAAGACCCAACGAGCGCCAGCGTAAAAACCTATGAGGAAAACGAGACCGAGGCCAGCAACGGCGAGGCGCTCCGGGCCATTTTGACAGGCCTGGGCTACCGCGCGGCTTTCCGGTACGAAAAAATCCGCGAGAAATGGCAGCATTCCGGCTGTGCCATCTGCCTCGATACCCTGCCCTTTGGATCCTATATGGAAATCGAGGGCGCGGAGGCGGACATCGAAACCTGCGCCACGGCGCTGGAACTGCCGAAAAGTAATGCATCTACAGCTACCTACCACGAATTGAATCGTTTGTACCGCGCAGCGCACAATATCCCCGTGGATGAATCCTTTGTGTTTGACCCGGATACGGCCAAACGCCTGCGCGAGGAACTTGCAGGCAACCCCCTCGACAGCGTGCCCCAGGGTGCCTAATATCTTGAGAGTAAGAACAGTTTCCAGCAAGGAGTCCAACGCCTCATGAGCGATTTCGATAGAGACGCCCGCAACGCGCCCGGCCAGCTCGACGAGCTTGAGTTGCGCGAGCCTAGACAATTCCGGGTGCTTTTGCATAACGACGACTACACCACCATGGATTTTGTCATCCATGTGCTCCGGCAGGTTTTTCATAAAAACGAGGAAGAAGCCGCCCGTATAACCATGGCCGTGCATAGGCAGGGTATTGGAGTATGCGGTGTATTTACGGCGGAAGTGGCGGAAACAAAAGTGGAAACAGTGCACTCCATGGCCAAGAGCGCGGGCTATCCCCTGCGCGCAAGTCTGGAGGAGGTATAACACCATGCTGAGCAAAGGACTGGAATCGGTTCTGACAAACGCATTCCACGAGGTGAAGCGCCGCCGCCACGAGTACCTGACCCTGGAACACCTGCTTTACGCCATGACGCGTGAGCCCTCCGGCTCTGACGTGCTGGACGCCTGCGGGGCGGATGTGGACAAGCTGCGCGACCAGCTGGAAGGATTTTTCCGAGACCATATGGACGCCCTGCCCGAGGACTCCGAAAACGAGGTCATCCAAACCTTGGGCGTGCGCCGTGTGATGCAACGCGCCGTGTGGCAAAAGCAGTCCTCCGGCAAGGAGATCGTTCAGGTAGGCGATGTCATCGCCGCCATGTTTGAGGAAGAAGACTCCTTTGCCGTCTATTTCCTCACCAGCCATGGCCTAAACCGCCTGGATGTGCTGGAGTATATTTCCCACGGCCAGCCGGTGGGCGATGAAGAAGACCCCGCAGCGCAGGATGACGACCAGGGGGAACGCCGCCCGGGTCGACCTGACCAGCAGCGCAAGAATCCGCTGGAGGAGTTTACCCGCAACCTGACGGAACGAGCGCGCCAAGGCAAAATTGACCCCATCATTGGCCGCGCGGCAGAGCTGGAGCGTACCATCCAGGTGCTGGCACGCCGCCGCAAGAACAACCCCATTCTGGTGGGTGACCCCGGCGTGGGCAAAACCGCCCTGGCCGAGGGGCTGGCCTTGAGCATTGCCGAGGGAAAGGTGCCGGAGCAGTTCTTAAGCGCCGAAGTCTTCGCCCTGGATATGGGCGCACTCATTGCGGGCACCAAGTACCGTGGCGACTTCGAGGCCCGGCTCAAGGGCGTTCTGGCCGAGTTGAAGCGCGTGGAAGGGGCCATCCTGTTCGTGGATGAAATCCACACCATCGTGGGTGCTGGCGCTGTTTCCGGCGGCAGCATGGATGCTTCCAACATCCTCAAGCCTTTCCTGGCGGCGGGCGAAGTGCGCTGCATCGGCTCCACGACCTTTGAGGAATATCGCAACCATTTTGAAAAGGACCGCGCCCTCTCGCGCCGGTTCCAGAAAATCGACATTCTGGAGCCCAGCGTTGACGAGACCATCGAGATTTTGAAGGGGCTGAAGCCCCATTATGAGAGCTTCCACGGCGTTTCCTACACGCCACCGGCCCTCAAGGCTGCGGCGGAGCTCTCCGCCCGGTATATTACAGAACGCTTCCTGCCCGATAAGGCCATTGACGTCATCGACGAGGCCGGGGCGCAGTACAAGCTCTCGGCTAGTAAGGCCCTGCGCCCCCGCAAGGACGGCAAGATCACGGCCCAGGACATCGAGCGCATCATCGCCCGCATGGCCCGTATTCCGGCCAAGCGGCTCACCGGATCGGACAAGGACCGCTTGCAGAACCTCGACGAAGAAATCAAAAAGTTCGTATTCGGCCAGGATGAGGCCGTAGGCGTGCTGTGCAAGGCCATCCGCCGCTCCCGCGCGGGTATGAAGCAACCCGGCAGGCCACAGGGTGCGTTCCTGCTCACCGGCCCTACCGGCGTGGGCAAAACAGAGCTGGCCCGGCAGTTGGCGGGCGTTTTGGGCGTGCAGTTCCTGCGCTATGACATGAGCGAATACATGGAGAAGCACGCGGTTTCCCGGCTCATTGGCGCGCCTCCGGGCTATGTAGGCTTTGACCAAGGCGGCCTGCTGACAGAGGCCGTGCGCAAGTCCCCACACTGCGTGGTGTTGTTTGACGAAATCGAAAAGGCGCACCCGGATGTGTTCAACATTCTGCTGCAAGTAATGGACTACGCAACGCTGACCGACAACACCGGTCGCAAGGCCGACTTCCGGCAAACTATTCTGCTCATGACCTCCAACGCCGGTGCGCAGGAAGTGGCCAAGGGCAGCATGGGCTTTACCCGCAACGCCGAGGGCGACCGCAAAGGCGGCGCCATGAAGGCCATTGAACGGCTGTTCAGCCCGGAGTTCCGCAACCGGCTCGATGCCATTGTGCCCTTCAGCGCACTGACCCGCGACACCATGGTGCGCGTAGTGGACAAGAACCTGGGCGAGTTGAACGACCAGTTGAAGGAACGCCGTGTGAGCGTGAGCCTGACCGAAGCAGCGCGTACGCATTTGGCCGTGCTGGGCCACGATCCGGCCTACGGCGCACGCCCCATGGCCCGCGTGGTGCAGGTGGAAATCAAGGATGCCATCGCACCGGAACTGCTGTTCGGCAGCTTGCAAAAGGGCGGCGAGGTGCTGGTGGATGTGGCGGCGGATGTGGACCCGGAAGCCAAGAACGCCTGCGCCAAGACCTCCAGCGGCGTGTGCTCCGGCGATTTCATCTTCGCCTACACACCGGTGGAGCGTAACGCAGACAAGTAGCGGACCACGAGCGGCAGCGGCATGACCATTTACCGGCTTTTTGAGCAACCGCTGTTCCCCGACCCGAGCGAGGCGGACCCGGATGGTCTGCTCGCCGTGGGCGGTGATCTCTCCCCGCAAAGACTGGTCGCGGCCTATGCCTCGGGCATATTTCCCTGGTATTCCGCAGGGTCGCCCATACTGTGGTGGTCGCCGGACCCTCGCCTGGTGTTGGAACCGCAGGCACTGCACGTACCCAAAAGTTTACGTCGCGTGCTCAATTCCGGCAGGTTTCGGTTCACCTTGGATCAAGCCTTCGCCGAGGTCATTTGCTCCTGCGCACGCACGCCAAGACCGGGCCAGGATGGCACCTGGATAGTGCCGGAGATGGTGGCGGCTTACGAGCAGTTGCATGCCCTGGGGCACGCCCACAGTGCGGAATGCTGGCGTGAAGGCAAGCTGGTGGGTGGATTGTACGGGGTGGCGCTAGGGTCCGTATTTTTTGGCGAGTCCATGTTCTACGCCGAGCCAGAGGCTTCCAAGGCACTCTTCGCAGTCACCGCAGCGTGGCTACGCAGCGCGGGCTGCACACTCATCGACTGCCAGCAAACCACAGCGCATTTGCTGCGCTTTGGCGCACATGAGATAAGCCGGAAAGAATTTCTGCACAGGCTGGATGATGGTCTGACACACCAGCCAGCCCTGCCCCGCCCCTGGCCGGCTGATCCGACAATCACTGGCTAGTTCTTGCAGTAGCGAACAACCTCGCCCGCAATATCCCTCAAGCTCATAACCTTATGCACACCGCCATGTTTGATGGCCTCCTGCGGCATGCCAAAGACCACGCAACTGGCCTCGTCCTGGGCCACGGTATAAGCGCCGGTGTCAAACATCTCGCGCATGCCCTTGGCTCCATCGTCGCCCATGCCGGTCATAATAACGCCCATGGCGTTTTTTCCCGCAAAACGTGCGCCGGAGCGAAACAGCACATCAACAGAAGGCCGGTGGCGTGAAACAAGCGGACCGTCCTTCACTTCCACATGATACCGCGCGCCGCTGCGCTTGAGCAACATGTGCTTGCTCCCAGGGGCAATCAGCGCCTGGCCGCGCAGCACGGTATCATTATCCTGCGCTTCCTTGACCGTAATACGACAAATGCCGTCCAGGCGCTTGGCAAAGGCTGCGGTAAAATGCTCTGGCATGTGCTGCACAACACAGATGCCTGGGCAGTCCAGCGGTAAAGATGTCAAAAAGGTCTGCAAAGCCTCGGTGCCACCAGTAGAAGCACCGACAAGAACGACCTTTTCCGTGGTGCGAAAGTTGAAGTTCCCAGGCGCACACTTTGCCAAAATCACATCCGCGTCCAGCTTCGGGGCCACCCTCATGGGACCAGAAGCGGAAAGCGGGCGAATTTTGGCCTGGGCTGCCGCGCGCACGGCATCGCAAATGCGTATGCGCGATTCCTCTAAAAACTGCTTGGTGCCTACCTTTGGTTTGGTGATGATTTCCACGGCGCCATACTCCAGCGCCTTGAAGGTCGTTTCATCACCATCCAGGGCCAGGGAGGAGCAAATAACCACAGGAATAGGATGCTGGCTCATCAGCTTGCGCAAAAACGTCAGCCGTCCATACGCGGCATCTCAATGTCCAAGGTGATGACATCTGGCACCACATCGCGCATTTTTTCGGCAGCGGCAAGGGGATCCACTGCGGAGCCGACGACCTGAATATCTGGCTCGGACTGCAATATTTCGATCAGCGTTTGGCGGACCAACGCCGAGTCATCAATGACGAAAACACGAATTTGCCTAGGCATGCTGGCTCCTGCTCGCGACTCTAGCCGATACGTTTATACACCGTGGGTGCAACCTGAACCAAAGGCAAAGTCATGCCCGCCAAGCTTTCGGAATGGCCAATAAATAGATAGCCGCCCGGAGCCAGTTTGCGGCAAAAGCGGGAAAACAGCGTCTCCTGCGTGGCGCGGTCAAAATAGATGACGACATTACGGCAAAAGATAACGTCCAACTGGCCGTCGAAGCGGAATTCCTCCATAAAATTCAAGCGGCGGAAACGAACGCGATTGCGTGCATCCGGCGCTATGCGCACCAGTTTACGAGCCCGATCCTTGCTGCGCAGCAAGTAGCGCTTGCGTAACTCCTGCGGCACCGGAGCAATTTTTGTTTCTGGATAGACGGCGCGCACGGCCATTCGCAACACCTGGGAGGAGATATCCGTGGCCAAAACAGAAAAGGTGAAACCAGGGGTTATTCGACCAAACTCGGAAAGCACCATAGAAAGCGTGTAGGGTTCCTCGCCGGAGGAACAGCCGGCGCTCCAGACATTAACATTGCGGCCCTGCCCGCCTCGGCTAAAAAGTTCCGGCAACACGCGGCTGGTAAGAATCTCAAAGTGCTTAGGCTCGCGGAAAAAGTCCGTCGTATTGGTCGTCACCACATCCACGAGGTGCGAGAGTTCCTCCTCCATACCCGAGGGGCTGAAAAGATACTCACAATATTCATCGTGGGAGGTCATGCACAATTCACGCAGCCGCTTTTGCAGCCGCGCTTCCAGCAACGTTTTTTTGGAAGCGGGCATTTTAATACCCAGCTCTTCTTTGATAAATTCGCTGAAGCGTTCAAAAATTTTGTTGTCCATTCGGACAAGGCAGGGAGATCCGTTTGCCTCGGATTCGACAGCGGCGCGTTTTGGGGGAGTCATGCAATCGCTCTTGCTCGTGTTTGCTCAGGTAGACTAGGCGGGTTCTGCCGCAACGCAGCGCACAAGGCGCGGCACATCCAGTATCAAAGCCAGAGTCCCATCGCCGCGGATGGTTGCACCAGAAATTCCCTCAACATCACGGTACACGCGCCCCAGACTTTTGATGACCGTCTGGTGCTCGCCGATGACATGGTCGACAACAATGCCGATCCGACGCCCCTCCACTCCAGTGATCACGATCTGCTCAATGGGCGGCGGTGCGCCTTCCACCTCAAACCAGCGACGCAGATGGATATAGGGCACCAACTCTCCGCGTAGGTTGATGATCTGCTGATTGCGGGTGGGGTCAACATCCTTGCCGTGCAGTTCCACACATTCCTCAACCAAGGAAAGGGGGACGACGAAATACCCATCTCCAACCTGCACTTGCAGTCCCTCAATAATGGCCAGGGTAAGGGGTAAGCGGATGGTGATAACTGTGCCCTGGCCCAGTACGCTGGAGAGCTCAATGCTGCCGCGCAAGGAGTCGATGGCGCGGTGCACCACGTCCATGCCCACCCCGCGGCCGGAAATATTCGTAACCTGTGCAGCGGTGGAAAAGCCCGGCAAGAAAATGAGCCCCAACGTCTCTTTTTCCGTCAGGTCGGCATCCGGAGCAATAAGTCCCTTTTCCACAGCCTTTTTGCGGATAATCGACGGGTCCATGCCTTTGCCGTCGTCAGTGATGCGGATAAGCACCTCGCTGCCGGAGTGTTCCGCCTCCAGCAAGATGATTCCGCCAGGCTTTTTGCCCGCCGCCACGCGGTCCTGCGGCAATTCCACGCCGTGGTCCAAGCTATTGCGCAGCAGGTGCACCAGCGGATCGCCCAGACGCTCAATAACCGTCTTGTCGAGTTCTGTGTCCTCGCCGTGCGTCACAAGCTCAATCTCTTTGCCCAACTCTGAAGACAAATCGCGCACCAAGCGGCGAAATTTACTGAAGGTGCTGCCAATGGGCAACATGCGTATGCCGAGGGTGCTGTCACGCAATTCCGCGCTCAGGCGCTCCAACTGCTCGGAAAGCGCGGTCAGAATCGGGTCCCCTTTATCGCTGACAACCTGGGAAATTTGCGCCTGTACAATAACCAGCTCACCAACGAGGTCTACCAAGGTATCCAGCTTGTCCGCCGCCACGCGCAGGCTGGTCACGGCCTCCTTTTGTGGGGCCCTGGCAACAGCCGGAGCGGCCTCGCGCACAGCTTTTTGACGAGCGACGGCCTGGGAAACCTGATGCTCTGTAACAAGCCCCGCCTCGGTCAAAATTTTCCCAATGGGTTTCTGCTGCTTCAGTGCAGAATGAAGATCGGACTCCAGCAGTACGCCGTCTTCCACCAAGATCTCGCCAAGTTTTTTGGGGCGAAATTCCGTTTCGACCACTTCAGCAACCGGTGGACTGGCGTCCCTCTGAGCAGAGGCCACAGCCTCGGCTGGCTCAAGAGCTGCCTCCACAGCCGGAGCGAGAATTTCGCACGCGTGGCGTGGTTCAATGGGAGGGCATCGTCTGCAATTTTCGTAATCACTACATCAAGATCAATGTCGGTGAAGAAAAACAGGTCTTCAATAGCGCTGCGCCCCTTGGAGCTGACGAGGTCAACATCCCAGGCCAGAAACAAGGAATGCGGATCAAGATTCGCAAGGTCGGGAACACCGGAACGATCCAGCCCAACCGTGCAGGGCCCAAGGGCTCTCAGCTCCTCAAACAGCGAATCCAGGTGCAGATCCTTGCCGACCTTTGCCGTGCGGGGCACAATGCGCAAGCGATACCGCCCTGGGCCTGTGTCCTGCTCTTCCTGCGTATCTCCGGCGTCATCACCTGCGCTCTGGGGGGCCGCTTCCCCTTGCCATTCAGCAGCCGTCTGCTCTGGTGCGCTCTCCGTTCTATGCGCTTCCTGCCCATTATCCGCAGCCACGGAAGCACCTGGCGCGCCCGATTCTACCGACCCACTCGGAACAGACGGGGTATCCGGGGCTTCCGGTTCCGGTTGGGGTGCAGCGGCACTTTGCGGATTCAACAAGGCGTGCAGAGAGGCAAGGATAACCGCGCCTTGCTCGGCGGAGCCATTGCCGTCTTCATCTGGCCCGTTCAAAAGCGCCAGGACATGATCACGCGCGGAAAACGTTACTGTGATGAGTTCACGGGTGACAGGAAGTTCCTCGTTGCGGACCTTATCAAAAACGTTCTCGATGTCGTGGGTAAATTCAGCGATGTCATCAAAGCCAAACATGGCCCCGGAGCCTTTAATGGTGTGCAGAGCGCGGAAGGCCCGGTTCACCAAATCAAGATCCGTCGGCTGTGCCTCCAACTCCAGCAGAGTCGTTTCCAACTCGCCGAGAAGTTCGACGGCTTCCTCGCGAAATATCTCGCGGCTTTGGTCATCAGACATCGAGGCAGGCTCCTTGTGCGTCAATCAAATGCGTGGACGGGTAAGTAGAGACTATGCGTAACGCCCATAACTCAACAGGCGCTGTCATCCCTTCGGTCATAAAATGACAATTGTTTACGTAGCCCGAGCCAAAAAGAAAATCAACGACTGACAACACATTAACCACTTATCGTATCGAATTTCGCAAACTTCATCGTGAAAGAAGCCCGACCCTGCGTTGCGGAACGCAGAAAAGTGGAAAAACCGAACATCTGCCGTAGGGGAGCAAAGGATTGGATGACCTTGATGCCACCTTTGTCCAGAATATTCTCTATCTTCGCCCCTTTTTGACCCAAAAGGCCCACAACCTCCCCCACGAAGGCATCCGGCGCGCTGGCCTCCAGCCACATAATGGGTTCCAAGAGTACTGGTTTTGCAGCAGCAAGAACGCTTTTGAGCGCCATGGCCGCCGCCATGCGGTACCCTGCGGCGCTGGACTCACCCTCTCGGCGCGGCATGTCCAGAACGCGTACCTTGACATCCTGTACCGGGTAGCCACGCAACACACCGCTTTGCAGGGCATCGTCGAGTCCCTCGGCAACAGCATCGCTCCAGGCTTGCGGCAGGCGGGTCATGTCCACCTCAAAATGGACAACGCGGCCAGTACCACGCGGGAGTGGCTCCACCCCCAAACGCACGCAACCGTAATGCATCACCTCGCCCAGTTCGCGGTGGAACTCCTCCTGAGCCTCGGCAATGGCGCCGATGCTTTCCTGATACACCACCTGCGGCTTGCCTGTGCGCGGCTTGAGCGAATATTCGCGAGCCAGCCGTTCAATAAGGACTTCCAGGTGCAACTCACCCATGCCAGATAAAATGACCTGGCCAGTGCCTTCATCTCGCCCCACGGCAAGGGTCGGATCTTCCATCAAATATTTCTGCAACGCTTCGTCAAGCTTGTCCGATTCCTCCGTATTGCGCGGTTCAATGGCCAAAGAGATGACCGGCGTATAGGAGGTGATTTGTTCAAGCAGGATGGGGTCATCCGCACGGGCCAGGGTATCGCCTGTGCGGCCAAAACGCATACCGGCAACGGAGACAATCTCGCCCGCCAAAGCTCTTTCGATCTTTTCCCGCCGGTCCGCATGCAGCTTGAACAAACGCGCGATACGCTCATCACAATCGTGAGTCACGTTGCGCACGGTCTCGCCCTCGTCCAAGTGACCGGAATACATGCGCAGGAACGACTGTTTCCGTCCGCCCTCCATCACAACCTTGAACACCAGGGCCGCCAGCGGACCTTCCGGGTCAGCGTGTAAGGACTTGGGCTGGCCTGTTGCCGGGTCAACACCTGTGACAGGCGGCGATTCCAGCGGGCTGGGCAGATAGTCGCACACGGCATCGATCAACGGCTGAACACCAATATTGCGCAAAGCCGAGCCAGCAAGCACAGGCACGAGCTTCAGCTCTATAGTGGCCTTGCGGATGACGGCGCGAAGCTTCTCTACAGGGATATCCCCGCCGCCCAAGTACAACTCCATCACGTCATCGTCATACTCAGAGAGTGTTTCCAGCAAGGTTTCGCGCCAATGGCCCACACGCTCCAGTTCCACAGAGGACATGGGGCTGCGCTGATAATCCACGCCCTTGGTGTCGGCATCAAACACCAAGCGTTCCAAGGTCAGCAGATCAAACACCGCGCAAAAATCCGGGCCTTCGCCATCTGGAACGTGCAGGGCCACAGGATTGGCACCGAGTCTTTCACGCATGGAGTCCAGCACGGCGGCAAAGTTCGCTCCCGGCCGGTCCAGCTTGTTCACAAAGGCCAGCTTTGGAACGTGGTAGGACTCGCTCTGCCGCCACACGGTCTCTGACTGCGGCTCCACGCCACTGACAGCGCAGAACACGCCCACGGCTCCATCCAGCACACGCAGGGAGCGTTCCACCTCAACAGTGAAGTCCACATGGCCCGGAGTATCGATAAGATTGAGAGTGCAGTCGCGCCAAGTGCAGGATGTTACCGCCGAGGCTATGGTGATGCCGCGTTCCTGTTCCTCGGGCATAAAATCCATGGTGGCCGTACCCTCGTGAACCTCGCCCAATCGGTGGATACGCCCGGCATAGAACAAAATGCGTTCAGAAAGTGTGGTTTTGCCCGCGTCAATGTGGGCGATGATTCCAAGATTGCGGATATGTGACAAGTATTTAGCTGAAACAGGTTTTCTGCTCACAAGGATCCCCGCCTGTGGTTGACGGTGAGCGGCTAGCGCGCGGAGGAAAAAGCAACAGCGGAAAAGGCAACGGAAGATTGAGAGAAAAGCTCGGCATGCAGGCCAGGCCAGGCCCAGAGCCCAAGAGCGCCCTCCCCCACCACAACACAGGCGGTTTGAGCGGAATGGTGAACAACCTCGGCAACGCGTTCATCCGGCACAAGCAGCAGATTAAACGGCAGGGCAAGAAACTCTTGGAACTGCCGTTGCGTGGGGTGCGGTGCAGAATCACTACCGCAAGGTGCTCCGCCGCAGACGGTGTCTAGGTCGGGGTACAGCAAATCAAGAATCGGCTGAGGAAGATCGGTCGGCGCATCACGCCACACGCCGCACCGGGCAGGCGGCGCCAGGGGCACCAAACGTAAGCAATGAGAATGCAGCAATGGGCGAAGGCTGGGCCGATCCAATACGCGCATCACAGCAGGGCTCGCGGCATACAAAATCACACAGGTGGAGCCCGCATGCGCCCTTTCCGCCAATTCGCGCACCAAGCGCTCCGCCTGAACCGGACCGAGAGCGGCAACCCGCTCCTGGCCGGCAATTTCGCAGGCCGTCAGCAAACTATGCGGCAGGGACGCAGCGGAACCAAGTCGGGCAACGAGGACATTTGGCGCGCCACAGGTCAAGGCCGGCATCAACGCGGCTAAGGCCAACGCCGGGGCATCCAGGCTCGAATCCGTCAACATGAGCACGCAGTCCACAGCCCGCGTAGTGGCGGTGCGAGTCATTCCGCTCGGCAACATTTGGGAATGCTCGGTACGCGCAATGCGTCGCGGAGCGGCAAAGGTAAAGTGTGCGGCGATGGTTCGCTTCAGCAAGGCGCGGGCATCGTCTTCAAAGGTGGCGTAAGACTTGGCGAAACGGGAATCAGGCAGCATGCGCGCTTCCAACCATTCCGGCCACTCCGGCCAATCCGGCCAGCCCCCAGGAACAGCGCCATCCCCAAAATCTACACAAGCCATGCCATCCGCCTTGCTTACGTCATCTCCTACTACAGCCACTTCGTCAGCCGCTTCCAAGTCCATTGAATCTTTTCGCGTTCTTCTTCGGAAAGGGTCTTCTGATACTCGTAGTAGGAATACTCCGCGCGCTTGCGCACATAGTCCTTAAACTCAACCACATCAGCGTAGTTTTCCAAGACAAACAGATAACGATGCCACGCAGCGCCGAACTTATCCGTGCGCCAGAAAAAGTCGGCCACGAAAATTTCGTGTTCGGCCAAAATTTTGCGGCACTTGTAGATGTAGTCCTTGCACGGGGCAGAGAATTCCGAGTTTGGGAAGGACTCTTCGAGACGATAGAAAATCTCCAGAGCCTCTTTAATGTTATCCTGGCGAAGATCTATGGTGCGGAATTGTTTGAAGTTACTGACACCCAATTGAAACAGCACATACGGAATGTGCGGACTGCTGGGGTGCAGTGTTTCAAATTCTTTATACGCCTCCACAGCTTCAGGATAAAGATCGTCAAAGAAGTACGCGTCGCCCAGGGCTATCTCCGCCTTCGGGGTAAGCGGACTAAACGGGTAGCGATCCTTGAGTTTCAGGAAAAGCTCTGCCGCCTGCGGGTAGTGCTTCTCCTTCATGTGGTCCATACCGGACTCAAAAAGCTCCTGGGCAGTGTCGTCTGGCGGCGGCAGAAAATAGTAGTCGATGAGGCCGCACGACGAGAGTATGGGGAGGCACAGCAGAAGCAGCGCCGCAAAAAAGCGTTTAGGCATTCTGGCTTTCCAAGTACGCATGGGCAGCCGTGGCCGCAGTGGCGCCATCGCCTACAGCCGTGGCCACTTGGCGACAGTTTTTGCTGCGCACATCGCCAGCGGCGAAAAAGCCGGGCAAGTTCGTGCACATTTCGCAATCGGTGATGACAAAGCCAGCCTTGTCTCGCTCCAACCCAGCAGGCAGGAAGGAGGCCACGGGTTCGAACCCGACGAACACAAAAACACCATCGAGCGGTAGATCAGACTTCTCGCCTGTCTTTACGTTGGTCAATTTAATGCCGGTAACGCCCTTGAAAGGGTCACCAACGATTTCATCAACAACCGTGGAGCGCAAAACCGTCATTTTCGGATGAGTGAAGCATTTTTCCTGGTAGCATTTGCAGCCACGGAAATCATCGCGCCGGTGGATGAGGTACAGCTTTTCCACAATACGCCCAAGGTACAAGGATTCTTCCAGGGCCGAATTGCCGCCGCCGATGACCGCCACGGTTTTTCCACGGAAGAAATTGCCATCGCACAGGGCGCAGTAGGAAACGCCCTTGCCGGTGTACAATTCCTCGCCCGGAGTGCCCACGCGCTTGTACCGTGCACCGCTGGCAAGAATAACCACCTTGCCTTCAACCTCTTCATCCCCAATGCGTAAACGATACATGCCGTCATTCAGCACGATTTCCCGCACCTCGTCGGAGATCCGGTCCAGCTCGTAGGTGGAGAGGTGATCCACAAAGTGGTCAACCAGCTCGTATCCTTTAATGCCCTTGGGAAAACCGGGATAATTCTCGATTTCCTCAGTCATAAGCACCTGCCCGCCGGGGGAGAGTTTCTCCACCAGCAGTGTACGCACCCCGGAGCGGACAAGATAAAGGGCGGCCGTTAGCCCGGCCGGCCCTCCACCTATAACGACGGCTTCATAGCTCTTCATGCTCTTACAGAGCCTTTTTGGCGATCATGTCCTTGATGCTGCTTTTGGAAACAGCACCGGTGGTCTGGTCGACCACTTCACCGTTCTTAAACAGAATAAGCGTAGGAATGGCGCGAATACCGAACTTGCTCGGGCTGGCGGAATTCTCGTCCACGTTCATTTTGCAAATCTTCACTTTGCCTTCGAACTCGCCGGCGAGCTCGTCGATGATCGGACCCATGGCCCGGCAAGGGCCGCACCACGGAGCCCAAAAATCCACGAGAACGGGGACGCTGCTCTGGAGGACTTCCGCTTCAAAATTACCATCGGTGACCTGGGTGGCCATATGCTCTCCTTTTCGCTCATCGTGAGTGTTGTAAGCCCGGTTGGCTGGCGCATGGCAAGCCGTTCGGGATGAAGTGCCACATTTCCGTAAATCTAGTTCTCCGGGGCATCTCTGTCAAGAAGCATCGCTTTCACGTTTGCTTCCGCAGAGCAGCCCGGCTCGCTTGCATCACATTCTCGCTCAGGCACGAATCCAGTCCTCTGGCACCGGTCGGCCGCGCGGTATGCTCTCCAATTCCAGCCCATGCTGGTAGCCCTCTTCCAGGGCAAGCCAGCCAGCGTGTGCGATCATAGCGGCGTTGTCGGTGCAGAGGCCAAGACGCGGCAGAATCGGCACGAGTTTCCGCTCCGTTGCAAGTTCCCGCATAGTTGCGCGGACGTGCGAATTTGCTGCCACGCCGCCCGCGACAATAAGTGCGCGAATATCAGACTCGCGCTCCAAGGCTCGCTCCACTTTAATGCGCAACGTTTGTGCCACGGCCCAATTAAAGGAGGCACACAGCCGGGTAAGCCCGTCTCCGTCCGGGCACAAAGCCAAGAGTTTTTCGCGTGTTAAGCTTTCACCCGGTGGCATGGACGGAAACCCCAACCCAGGATGGTGCGCCACATATGTCGCCACCGCTGTTTTCAAGCCGCTGAAGCTAAAATCGAGGTTGTCATTATGAATATAAACACGCGGAAACATGGTAGTATCAGGATTAACGCCCTGGCTCAACTCATCGAGATAGCGCCCACCGGGATACGGGAGATTGAGCAGCTTGGCCACCTTATCAAAGGCCTCGCCCGCTGCGTCATCGAGTGTGCGCCCCTTGAGCGTCAATTGCGTGGGTGAATCGATGCGGTAAATGTGCGTGTGCCCGCCGGAAACAAGCAGCCCAAGTGCCGGAAACACCAGCTTTGTTTCCAACCCAGCCGCCAGCAAGTGCCCGTGCAAGTGGTTCACGCCGATCAGCGTGCCATTCATGGCTAAGCACAGCCCTTTGGCAAAGCTCATGCCCACCAACAGACTGCCCAAAAGCCCAGGACCACGCGCCACAGCTACAGCATCGATGTCGTCAGTGGTTGTCCCGGTTTGTTCCAGCAACTGCGCAAAAAGAATCGGCAGCATACGCTGGTGTTCACGCGAGGCTATCTCCGGCACAACGCCACCAAAGACGGCGTGCATGTCTATTTGCGATGCCAAGACCTCCGCAACCAGAACGCCGTCGCGCACAAGGGCAACGCCGGTTTCGTCGCAGGAGGTCTCGACGCCGAGCACAAGCATGAATAACCTACGCTTTTTGTGCCGCGAGGTAGATCTCTTGAACCTTTTCCACATCCTTGCGCGAGCCGACAAACAACGGCACACGCTGGTGCAGGTGATCGGGCTTGATATCCAAAATACGGCGTATGCCATCGGTGGCCATGCCGCCTGCCTGCTCCACAATGAAAGCCATGGGCGCGGCTTCGCACATCAAACGCAGCTTGCCGCCCGGCTTGCTCGGGTCGCGGTTGTCGGAGGGGTACATAAAAATGCCGCCGTAAATCATGTTACGGTGGAAGTCGCTGACGAGGGAACCGATGTAACGCAAGCTGTACGGCTTCTTGTGAGAGACTCCGATTGCTTTAAAGTGGGCCAGCACATCGAGGGTCGGCTGGTCCCAATAGTGGTAATAGCCTTCGTTTACTGAGTAAATTCTGCCCTGCTCTGGAATGCGGATATTGGGGTGGGACAGCAGAAATTCGCCCACGCTAGGGTCCAGGGTAAAGCCGTTGACGCCGTCGCCCGTGGTGAAAACCATCATGGCCGAAGAGCCATACAGAATATACCCGGCAGCGACCTGCTCAGACCCGGCCTGAAGGATATCATCACTCAACAACTGGGTATCAGTGGGGCTTTTGCGACGATAAATGGAAAAAATGGTGCCGATGCTGACATTGGCATCAATATTCGAGGACCCATCCAGCGGGTCAAAGATAACAAAATAATCACCTGTGGGCAGACCATCAGGAATCTCAATAACATCCGCGTTTTCCTCGCTGGCCATGGCGCACAGGGCGCCGCAACGGGAAAGACGGTGAATGAGCACGCGGTTGGCAAAATCATCAAGCTTTTTGACTTCTTCACCCTGCACGTTGATCTCGCCGGTAAAGCCGAGAACATCAAGCAAGCCCGCTTTGCTCACCTCGCGCTGAATAATTTTGGCAGAGAGGATCAGCTCGTTGAACAGACGCGTAAAACGGCCAGTAGCCATAGGAACCTGCTTCTGGTGCAGTAGCAGGTGTTCAGTGACTGTAATCTGCTGGGACACGTGACACTCCTCAAAAGTTTGCACCCTGGGGGCACAAAGGGTTTAATCGCCGCCGAAGCCAAAAAACGGGAGTAAATTCACACCCTTATCTTGAATGGAGGCGTTAGCGCTCTCCGTAGCGTAAATGAATCTATCCGGGCCAATATAGCGGGCAAGCCAAGTGAAATGCTTTTCACTGGTTTGAATGTAACCACTGCTTTTCTCTTTAAGAATATCGTCCCAAGGCTGGTCGGCCAAGACTTGCGACCCCGGGTATTGAACGTCTGTAGACGACCAAACCTTCTTCGCGCGCGGGTCTATAATAATGAGATCCTGGGGCCGGGGACAGAAGGTAAACAGCACGCGCGGGTCAAAGCTGACCAAGTGCAGACCGACAAACTCCGTACCCTCAAAATCGGGCGAACCGAAATACAACTGCGGGCCAAAGGCCGTATAGTCCACCACGGTTTTGAGCAAGGTATCGCGCCACACGGACTCGAACACCAGTGGTTCGCTGAAACGCTTCAATGGTACAGGAGGCATGCGGGTCAAAATTGTGCCGCCAGCGTCCGCAACAATAACGCCATCAACCCAGGGGAAACGCGCCAAAAGCGCAGTCATCCACTGTTCGTTGGGCCGGTAGTCCTGGCTGGTAACATAGCGCATAAGCGCCATGACTTTCGCATCAACCGGAGAAAACAAGAGCGAGAGCTTCTCTTGATTCGGGTTGTCCCACTTGAACTGATTGGTGTCGATTTTCGGCACCGGATTAATGAGGTCGCGGGTTTCATGCATCGTGTGGCGGGCATAGCTTTTGCTGCTGTCCCAGGTGGAGCCGAAAGCTCCACACCCGGCCAGCACAACAGGCACGCACAAGATGGTGAACAAACATGCGGCGAAACGCATGCGGCCAATCCCAATACGAAGGGAGGAAATGGGTAGTGCCAATGCGGGACCTCTGTCAGCCCATTAGGGCTGGATGCGGGCCTCAAGGCGGCTGGCCAAGGCCTCGAGGGTGCTCATGAGACGATTTTTGGCGTGTTTGCCGAAAGGATCCTCGGCCTTAGCTGGCTCTCCCTTCGCGTCCTCAGCCTGGATGGCGGCAAGACCGTCTTCCATGCTGCGGATACGACCAGTGAGCTCTGCTTTTTCCCTTTCGTTTAGGGAGCGGCTCCACAATTCGCGGTAAATACCCAACGCGCCGATGTAATCGCCCTGCATGGCGAGCAGGTCGGCCATGGTACGCGTACGAAAGCTTCCGGCATCGGGCTTAGGCCCGGTGTATACGGTATCATCAGAAGGAAAGGCATCAACAGTAGGGAAGGTGCTGATAGGAGCGGCGGGAACGGCAGCCTGTGCCCGTACGGACGCAGCCCGTTCGCGGTAGGCTTGCGCACCCTTGCCATGCTGGCCCATCAGCCGGTCCGTCAGCGAAGAAAGGCCTTCAATGACGACATCTGTCCACTTGATGGGTTTCTCAGTAAAATGTGACGCCACAAGCATGAGAAAAACGGCGAAATCGCGATCAGACTCAGCGTTTTTTTGCGCCCAAAGGGTCCAAAAAGCTGGGTACTGTTCCAAAGGCTTGGTAACGAGTGGCATTTGGAGATCTGCTTCTTCATACTGCTCGGTTCGCACCAGCAGTTGAATGAGCAAAAGCCGCGCCTCCATACAGTCAGGATGGCGGTCCAGTCCCTGGCGCAGGGTTTTGATGGCGTCATCCAGCTGAGCCAGCTCCACAAACAAGCGAGCAAGCGGGAAAAATATCCGCGAGCCCGGCTCAAGAGCGAGAACTTCTTGGTACCATTCAATCTTTCTTCTCATCGTCCGCAGCTCCCTGGGGGACTTCGATCCCGCCTGAGAAGATATACAAGACCTCGTTGCCTCTCACGTAGTTCATCCGGTCGCGAATGATCAACTCCTGATAGGCTTTGTCGCCCTTCAGACGGCGTATTTCCTTACTCAGTTCCAAACTTTTCGCGTCCATGTCCTGTAATTGCGATTCCAGCATGGTGGAACGCTTGCGCATGTTCATGTAGGCGAACACGCCGTGATCGCTCCAAATCAGCCGGAACAACAGGACAATATTCACCACCACGAGACCAGCAAGAAGAATCCGCTTCGCCATCAGCCACTCACTGCAGCAAGGAAGCCGCGCTTTTGCCGGGTCGCGCTTGCGCCAGGGGAACGCGGAGTTCCTCAAGAAAATTGGAGGTGGCTATTTCGACGCGTGTCACATCATCCTCGTTCAGGGCAACAGTTTCAATCTTTTGTAAAAATTCTTTAAGCACAGAGAATTCCTCGAGAAGGGTCTTGCCTATCTCAATCCTTTCCAGCGCCGGCTCCAGGTCCAAAATAGTTTGGAGGCAGTTGGATATACGTGCAAGATGATTGCCGCTTGCTCTGCTCATCAGATCCCCGTGGTGCTCACTGCTATCAGCCCTTGGTCATTCCATTTGTAACCAATTTTTATAGAAACTGTACAGATAATTTCCACCAGAAAAAACCGTCAGAACCAAGGCGACATACAGCAACACCATGCCCAAGGGCGCAGGGTCGAACCCGAGAAAGGGATAGTGCAAAATCAGGGGCACCAGGGCCATGCTCTGGACAATCGTCTTAAGTTTGCCGAAGCGATCCGCCGCTATGACGACGCCCCTATCCGCGGCAACGCCGCGCATGCCCGTTACGGCCAGTTCGCGGCAAATGATGATGACGACGATCCAGGCCGGAACCCACCCCAACTCCACCAACATGATGAGAACGGAGCCTATGAGCAGTTTGTCCGCCAGCGGGTCCAAAAACTTGCCCAGGTTGGTGATGAGGTTCTGCCGCCGGGCGACATACCCGTCCGCCATGTCTGTAAGGGAGGCCAAAATGAACACACCTGTCGCCAAATAGGTCACAATGGCGGTCTGCACCGCGTGCTCCATGTAGAGCAGCACGACAATAACCGGCACCGCGAACACGCGGGCAAGGGTGAGCATGTTGGCCAAGTTCAGGTTCATTGCAGATTCGTCATCCTTCTAGCGATGCACGGTGGAGGCGGCCTCCAGGCTTGTCTGCGCCGCCTGCGCCACCTTGTCGCCCAACGCCAGCAAAGCGCTTTTGGCGGGGCTATCCGCATCCAGCAGCACAACCGGGGTGCCCAAGTCGCCGGCGACGACAGTGGTGGGATCAAGCGGAATGGCGCCCAAAAAGTCCAGGCCATATTTCTCGGCCAAAATCTTTCCGCCGCCCTTTTTGAACAGGTCGATCTCCTTGCCGCAATGCGGGCAAGCCAAGCCGCTCATGTTTTCCACCACACCCAGGATGTTTGCCTGAGCATACTGCAAAAAATTGATGGCTTTACGCACATCGGCCAGGGAGACCTCCTGCGGGGTGGTAACAACCACCGCCAAGGCCTCAGGAATCAACTTCAACACCGTCATAGGTTCATCGCCGGTGCCGGGGGGGGAGTCGACCACCAGAAAGTCCAAATCGCCCCACTCTACATCAGAAATAAACTGGCGGATGGCCGAGGTTTTCATGGGTCCACGCCACAGCACGGCCTGATCCGGGTCAAGCAGCAGCGAGTCCATGGAAACCACGTGCAGATTATCATTGTAGCGCTTGGGTTTAACCATGCTGCCGCGCTCCGTTTCCAGCTGGCCGGTCAGGCCAAGCAAACGAGGAACGCTGGGGCCGTGGATGTCGACATCCATAAGCCCGACCTTAAAGCCACGGGCAGCCAGGGCAGCGGCAATGTTGACGGAAATGGAGCTTTTGCCCACGCCGCCTTTGCCGCTCATAACAAAAATTTTATAGCGAATATGCTGGAGCGTCGACGAGATACGCTTATCCTGAATCTGAAGTTTCAGGTCGCCAGCGCCGCCAGAGGAAGAGGAACAAGAACTACCGCTGCATGAACTCACGGACATATACTCCTGAAAAAGTGGATGATACGGCACATGTGCCGCGTAATGAGCAAGTATGGCCGATTTTGCCCCCGGTGTAAACGCCGGAGCACGAGTTACCAGCCGTGGGCGCCCACCAGATCCACAAACTGAACGCCACAGATCTCGGTTTGCCGCACCTGGCCATTTACGCGCTCAACAAGCAGAAGGCATTGCGCATTGCGCGATGTACCAACCGGGATGACCAAGCGCCCACCCTCGGCAAGCTGCTCCACCAGGGGTGCGGGAACCTCTGGCCCGCCAGCGGTAACCAGTATGCGCTCAAAGGGCGCAGCACTGGGCCAGCCCATGGTGCCGTCATCCAGCTTTACATGGGCGGAATAATAGCCCTGAGAGAGCAGCCGCTCCCGTGCTGCCTGGCACAGTTTGGGAATGCGCTCCACTGTGTACACATCCGCCCCCATGCGCGCCAGCACGGCGGCTTGGTAGCCAGAGCCGGTGCCGATCTCCAGCACACGCATACTCGGCTCAACCTGGAGCAGCTCGCTCATCAGCGCCACGGTGTATGGTTGGGAAATGGTCTGACCCTCGCCTATGGGCAGGGAGTTGTCCATGTATGCTTGGCGGGCCAGCGCCTCCTGCACAAAAAGATGCCGAGGCACCTCGCGCATAGCGGCCAGCACTCGCGCATCCGTAATGCCGCGGGCGATGATTTGTTCGTTCACCATGCGTTGGCGCATGCGCACCGGATCGACCTGCATGGAAGAGCCCCCAAGAAAGTGGAATGGAAGAAGCAATGAAGACAATAACCTTGCCGTGGTCTACAGAAAACCCACGTCAAGTCAACCATTGTAAGCCACGCGGGCCTTGACACAACCTGGGTTTCCTGAAAAAAATCAGGGAAAGAATGAACACCAGCAAAACAGCCGCGGTTCAGCCCGCTTTATGGGAGCAGCCATGTTTAAACTTCGTGAACTGATGACAACTCCGGTGTACTCCCTGCGCGAAACCGATACCCTACAGAATGCCCGCGCGCTCATGGATCAAAAGCACATACGCCATGTGCCCATTACATCTGGCGAAAACACCTTCAGCGGGTTGATCACCAACCGTGATGTTCTTGCCAACACGATTTCTCACCTTGCCGAAATCGATAAAGACACCCAGGACGAAATTGACGCTGGCATCCCCTTAAAGGAGATCATGCGCACGGATGTTCGGACCCTTTCCCCGGACGATACCGTTAAGGAAGCCGCCAATATTTTGCACCACCACAAGTACGGTTGCCTGCCCGTTGTTGAAAACGGCAAGCTCGTCGGAATCGTCACGGAAGCTGACTTTCTCCAGTTGACCGTTCAACTGCTGGAGGCAATGGACCAAGCTGCCAAGGAATAATCAACCTCTTCTCTTTCTCAACACTCACCACATATATTCCGACACTGCGGGAGGCGGCAACGCCCTCCGCAGTGCACTCGTTGAAAAAAGGACAGCACGATCATGGAAAAGAAAGGCTCCGGAAGTTTCCTGCGCGTCACCCTGCTTATCTGTCTTGCCGCCATCATCGCCATTGGCACTCTTTTGTTCCTGCGCCACGGCACCCCGGCTATTCTTACGTTGACCCCTAAAAGCGACAAGGCCTCGTTCACCACCGACTTCACCCTTCAGCTCAAAGCCAAAAATTCCCCGCTACAGGCGCTCTCCGTCGTCGCCGTACAGGATGGCAAGCGCATCGACATTGCCCAGCGCACCTTTACCGGAGCAGTGATGGAGCACACGGAGGTCTTTAGAATCCCCCGTGAGTCCGGGTTCAAAGACGGCCCCATGGAGCTCACTGTGGAGTCCAAGGTCAACTCCTGGCTTACCGCCTTGGGGCGCGGCAAATCGAGCTTCATCAAGAAGTTCACCCTTGATCTCACCCCGCCGCGTATCAACATCGCCACCGGCATACACAACATCAATCAGGGCGGCAGCGGCGCGGTCAGCTTTACTGTAAGCAAGCCTGTGGAGCGTGTGGGCGTGGCTGTGGGTGAGACCTTCTTCACCGCCTACCAGCAAAACAATGGCGAGTACTTCTGCTTCTTCGCCATGCCTTACGATATTGCGCCCTCAAGTTTCAAACCTAAGGTCATCGCGCGCGACACAGCCGGTAACGAGGCCACACTGAGTATCTCTGTGCTGCCCATTCCCAAAAACTTCAAGTTCGACAAGCTGAATATTCCGCAGAGCTTTTTGGACGACAAGATGAGCCAGTACTCGGCAATGTACCCTCAATTGTCGTCCTCGCTGGAAATCTACAAACACGTGAACAGCGAACTGCGCCAGCAAAACGTGGCCGAACTCAAAAAGTTCGCCATGGAAACCGCCAACGCAACACTTTGGACAGGCGCGTTCCTGCGATTGCCCAATGCCGCAGGGCGGGCGGGCTTCGGCGATCAGCGCGACTACTACTTCGAAGGCGAAAAGATTGACCACCAGACGCACATGGGCGTGGACCTTGCCAGCGTGGCCAATGCCCCCGTACCTGCTGCCAACACAGGCAAAGTCGTTTACGCCGGGTTCTTCGGCATCTACGGCAACTGCATTGTCATCGACCACGGCCTGGGGGTGCAGAGCCTCTACTCCCACCTCAATTCCATGGATGTGCAGAAGGGCACTGAGGTCAAAAAAGGTCAGATCATTGCCAAAACCGGCGCAACAGGCCTGGCGGGGGGCGACCACCTGCACTTCGGCATGATTGTTGGCGGTGTCCAGGTGAACCCCGTGGAATGGTGGGACGAGCATTGGATTAATGACAATGTGCTGAAGCATTTGAATAGCAAGCCGTAAGAGGAGACAAGGGGAGCTGCCTTTTCACCTCCTATCCAGGGGCTCTGCCCCTGGACCCCGCCAAAGGGACGAGTCCCTTTGGAATCCCATA
>Ga0183099_1000518_pt1 | contig 28121 bp, 20 predicted proteins | sample Biomet1_FD_127788 | JGI IMG/M metagenome (GOLD analysis project Ga0183099, IMG submission 127788) | Microbial communities from bioreactor (seeded with anoxic lake sediment) at LBNL, California, USA - Biofuel metagenome 1 | ecosystem: Engineered > Bioreactor > Anaerobic > Unclassified ...
AAGCGCTCTCCGGATATACTGGAGTGTGCTATTACTTTTTCTATATCTTCAAAGAGGATAAACCTTTCCTCCATGGTCTTCCATATTTCTTGCGGAATTACCAAATTTAATTCGTTTCTTTTGATCAAATCCATTTCAGGTTCTTCACCCCCATAATTCTCTTTAAAATTCATCTATCCTCATGTTCCATCCCCCTAATACATATAAGTAAAATAACAAATTAATACCAATATATAGCACCAAATACCAATCAACATCTTTAATAGAATTCACAAATATAATAAGCAAAAATCATACCAGCAAGCCCCAGCATCAAAGAGCAGAGGTATTCGAATATAATTAACATTTTTTAAAGGATTGTTCCGCTATGGAACAGTAATCATCGTAATTATGTGTTACATATTGGAACGCTGCTCTGTTTCGGAACACTTAACTCCATAACTCTCCATTTTTCTGTAAAGGGTGTTTCTTCCAATTCCGAGTGTCTTTGCACATAGAGTGATATTCCCGCTATACAAATTCAAAACCTTGAGTATATGCTTTTTTTCCATGAACTCTAAATTTAGGTTTTCCTCAATCACTTCACAGGTTGTTTCTTGTTCTAATCTATTCAAGTTTATCTCAGTTTTTTCATCAGTGTTGCTGTCTGCCTTCATAAAACTGTCAGGAATAGATTCAGTATTTACCATCAGCTCTATTATGTTTTCCAGTTCCCTTACATTTCCTGGCCATTCATATTCCAAAAGGGATTTCATAGTCTCCTCATTGATATTTATACTTTTCTTTTTAAGTTTCATAGATATTCTTTCCATGAAATACTGACTCAAAAGGGGTATGTCACCTTTTCTTTCCCTTAATGGCATCAGTCTTATGGGAAGGACATTCAGCCTGTAATACAAATCCTTACGGAAATTACTCTTTCCAACCTCCTCATTTAGATCCTTGTTGGTAGCTGCAATCACTCTTACATCGACAACAATCTCCTTGATGCTTCCTACCCTGCTCACTGTGCCTTCCTCAATGACTCTGAGCAGCCTTGTCTGCATGTCCAACGGCATTTCACCTACTTCATCCAGAAAAATCGTACCCCCGTCTGCAATTTCAAATTTTCCAGGTTGTCCAGCGCTTTTTGCACCTGTAAAAGCTCCTCCCTCATACCCAAACAGTTCAGATTCTATCAGGTTCCTTGGTATTGCACCGCAGTTTAATGCCACAAAAGGGATCATGCTGCTGCTGTAATTGTGTATTGACTGCGCAAAGAGCTCCTTCCCTGTACCGCTTTCACCCATAATCAGAACATTGGACCTGCTATCTGCAATCTTTTTGGCATATTCAATGATATGTACAAAGTTTTTATCCTTGCCAATGATTTTATCAAAAGTATAAAAAGCCTGATGCCCCATGATTTTATTAGCCAACTTTCTAACCTTTTTAACTTCCTTGAAGACAAAGACGATATTCATTAAATTTTGTCCGCTGTCAAGATGCGGATAGGCACTTAAGTTAAATTGAAGCTTGTTTCTTCTGGAATTCACAAACACATCCTCATCCGTAAAGCTTTGCTTGTTAATAACTAAAGTTTTCACATTTTCCCAATTTTCCAGTAAATCCCGCGTTTTCATCAATTTCATTTCATCCGGGTGATAGCCAAACATATCCGCGGCAAGACGATTAACTGTTATTATATTACCATTCAGGTCAGAGGTTAATATCCCCGCATCAATAGAATCAATGATCGTCTCTGTAAACTTCTTTGCCATGGATAATTCTTCAGTATATCTCTTTATATCCAGCATTTCTTCTATTGCATTAGCAGCTGCCACTACCATCCCCAGCGTGTGTAAATTGACAGATTCACTGTAGCCTGTTAAATCAATGGTTCCGATAATTTCACCCATGGGATTTCTTATAGGCGCGGCTGAACAGGTCCAACGATGATATGACTTGATGTAATGCTCCTCACCTGATACTTGTACAGGCTTGTCCTCAGCTATAGCCGTACCCATTGAATTTGTCCCAATGCTGCGTTCATCCATATACGCTCCACGCACCATTTTAAATGAAATGGCCTCGGATAGAATACCTGCATCTCCTATTATACTTAAAATACAACCTTCCTCATCGGTTATTAAGCAGAAAAAATTGGATCCTTTCACAAAATCATATAATTTGTTCATATAAAGCTCGGACGTATCAATCAGTTCCCTTTTGGCCTCGAGTTTCTTGTCGAGTTCATCGCCACAAATGATCTTTTTGCTATATATCCGGTCCTTCTCAACATTATATTGCCTGCATCTTTTATGGGAATCTACAATATAGTCCTTTTTTACAGCTATTTCTCCATTACCCATCAAATTCCCTCCATTTTTCCGACTAACACTTATAATAAACAAATAGACCTTCCCAAAGGAAGGTCCTGAAATTTATCTTTGGCAGGATCGTTTTTAATATATCCTGATAAACAATTCCATTTCCTTTCCACACTGGGGGGCAGACCAGTTTTCCGGCAAACCCATCGGTTAAAATACTTGGCATATTGCTTTAGCAATTTTAACTCGGAAATTTTCTATTTATTTGTTTTTAAATATAAAAAATTAAATATTAACCGATCTTATCAGCCTCGTCGCTAGACTCACGATGATTAAACTCATCCTTTTCTTTTCTCAGTAGGGTAACCCCGGCTTGCAAGGCTTTCTCTTCTTCCCGAATTCTCTCCAGATTATCGCTCAGCCGATTGCAGAGTTCACAAAAAAATTCCTTTTCCTCTTCTGTCAAGCAGTCACTGAAATCCCGTATTTTATCTTTTTTACGTAATTCCAGTGAATACCGTCCATGTTCCGTTATATAAATACGAACAACTCTTGCATCTCGACGGTCACATACTGCTCGAGAAGACGCAATGTCTTTCCCTGTGCCCTGGCATGAGAATCCGGCGTTAAAGAGGATGATCTTCTCTTAATATTTCTTACTAAATGTTGTATTGCATCCAAAACTTCATCTTTCATCCAACAGCCCCATCCTTTTGTTACATATTTTTCAATTTAATTATGCACCTAATTAAGTATCTAATTTTTATCATTGTACCTCCTTATTAATTTAAATGTCAATATGGTTCGTATGTATTTTTCAGCGTACTTCTACAGCCCTTTATTGCATTTATCTTCTGGTATTGAGCTTGATTTTGGTAAAGAAAGTGCAGGATTAATTTAAATCCCGCACTTAGATGTTTTATATTCAGCCATGTTAAATTGCTCACTTTAAGCCAATTATTTATTGAAGCATTTTCAAGAAGTCATCCTCTGAAATTATTGTTTAATGTATTCTGGGTCCAATCTAGAAGCTGTACTTCTGTAATGATTTTTACGTCCAGTTCCTTCGCTTTCTTGTTCTTCGTTGAATTTGATAAATTATCATTATTGATTAAATAATCCGTCTTTGAAGTAACGGAGTCCGTTACTTTGCCTCCCAAGGATTCTATGGTTCCTTTGAGTTCACTTCTGTTTTTGAAGTGTTCTACGGAACCGGTTATTACAAAGGTCAAACCATCAAAGATCACCTTGGAAGAAGAGCCGGATGATGCTTGTTTTACAAACTCGATTTCCCGGAGCAGATCCGCAACAATCATTTTATTTTTCTCATCTTGAAAGAACTTCACATATGCTTTTGCCAACACATCTCCGATGCCGTTGATTTGAATCAGTTGTTCATAATCGGCATTTTGAATATCGGTCCATTGGTAATTAAAATTTTTGCAGATATTTTTTGTATTGGAAAGTCCCACATTGGGAATTCCCAGGCTATAAAGAAGTCTCACAGCGTTTGTTTTTCTTGCTTTGTTCACAGAGTCGATGAGATTTCCGAAGGATTTCTCCCCAAAGCCTTCTATTTGAATGATTTCATCCTTATATTTTTCCACATGGAAAATATCGGCGTACTCCCGAATCAAGCCTTTTCCGATCAGCTTTTCTATCGTCGCCTCGGACAAGCCGTCGATTCCAATGGCATCTCTGCTGACAAAATGGGTAAATGATTTAATATGCTTTGCCTGACAATCCTCATTGATGCAGTAAAGTGACCTTACGCCGTTTTCCTGCTTTATCTCGGTTTTGCCCTCACAAACCGGGCAATTGCCAGGGATCTCCACCGAAGCGCTTCTCGTGATATTCTCAGCAATCTGAGGTATGATCATATTTGCTTTATAAACCTGAATAGTGTCGCCGATTCCTAGCTTAAGACCCTCCATAATGCTGATGTTGTGTACACTTGCCCTGCTGACTGTGGTGCCCTCCAGTTCCACAGGTTCAAATACGGCAATTGGATTGATGAGTCCTGTCCTGGAAGCACTCCATTCGATTTTAAGTAGCTTTGTGTCTTTGATTTCGTCCTTCCATTTAAATGCGATGGAATCCCGCGGGAATTTCGCTGTTGAGCCGAGAGACTCGCCATAAGTGATATCATCGAAGGATAGCACAAGACCGTCGGAAGGAAAGTCATTCTTAGCGATCTGATTCGCAAACCACAAAACAATCTCTTCAATATTATCTGCATCTACCTCTTTATATTCTACTGCATCGAAACCTTGACCCCTGAGCCATTTCAGCTGTTCGATCCTGGAGTTCTTAAAGTCCGTTCCATCTGCTTTCACAACAGTAAAGCCAAAGAAATTCACATTCCTTTCAGCGGTTATTTTATTATTCAATTGCCTGACCGATCCGCTGCAAAGATTCCTTGGATTCTTATATTTTGCATCCACATCTTCGATTTCCTGGTTGATCTTCTCAAAGTCGGAATAACGAATGACAGCTTCCCCTCTCAGGATCAGATCGCCCTGAAAAGAGATATTGACAGGAAGATTGGCAAATACTTTAGCATTATTTGTGATCACTTCACCGACTTCGCCATTTCCTCTTGTTACCGCTTTTACCATGCGTCCCTTTGCATAGGTCAGAACAATGGTTAGGCCGTCCAGCTTCCAGGAAAGTAATCCCTTCTCCTTCCCCAGCCAGTCCTTCAATGCAGCAGCATCCTTCGTTTTATCCAAGGAAAGCATAGCTTTTTCATGGCGCTCCTTCGGCAGATCGCTGGCCAGTTCATAACCGACATGTATCGTTGGGCTGTTCGACAGCACGATGCCGGTCTCCTTTTCTAGTTCCAGCAATTCATCGTAAAGCTTGTCATATTCGATATTGGGCATGATCTCACGGTTTTCCTGATAATACGCTCTGCCTGCATCATTCAGTATTTTGACCTTTTCCTTCATGATTCGGAGTTTTTCATCCATCTTATTCGCTCCTTAATAAAAATTTATATTAAGATCCATTATTATACTGATTATTCTAACCAATTGCTGTTTCCAGAACTCAGTACTGGTTCACAGTTCCGGCATTTCTAAATCTTTTTAATCGGTGCTATATCCTTGGCAAGTTTCTTCACTCCGACTGAATCAAAAGCAATGGTTACAGTACTTCCTTCAACCGAGAGAACAAGTCCTTCCCCGAATTTGCTGTGGCTCACCTTATTACCTTCCTTGATGTCGGCACATTTGTTTCCGCCGCCGTGACCAATGGCCGCCTGATTTTGCCTGATATATTTTAACTGTTCAAACGGTCTGAAAATCTCACCACTGTTATAGCCATCGTTCCCTCCGCTCTGACTCCAGCCCGGATTTTTACCATAACTCACACCGGAAGCTCCATCATAAGCTTTCTTTTTCTGAAAGATCGCATCCCCCTCAACCAGAGATTTGTCCATTTCTCTCAGAAACTGCGACTCCTTTGTATAATCCGTCTTTCCATAAAGCGTCCTCTGTTCTGCGCTGGTCAGATAAAGCTTCTTCATCGCCCTGGTCATTCCAACGTAGCAAAGTCGTCGTTCCTCTTCCACACCATCCGGCTTTTCAAGAGATCTCCAGCCCGGGAACAAGCCGTCTTCCATTCCCGGCATGAACACCACAGGGAATTCCAGACCCTTCGCGCTGTGAAGCGTCATCAACACCACGGCGTTTTCTTCGGAATCATGATTGTCTATTTCCGCGATCAGTGCCACCTTTTCCAGAAATTCGGAAAGGGAAAGCTGCGGATTCTCTTTTTCGTAATCGTAAATAACAGATTTGAATTCCAGCAGGTTTTCGATCCTGCCTTCAGATTCAACCGTATTCTGCATCTCAAGGTTCTTCAGATATCCGGTCTTCACGAGAAGTCCATCATAGATATCGGACACTCTTAAATTATCCTTTTCCGCACTGAACTGGACAAGAGTCGCCACCATTTCCTTAATGCTGTCCACAGCCTTAGAGGGCAGACTTTCCACGATCTCATCATCCGTCAAGGTGACCAGCAGACTTTCATTTCTCACATTTGCAAGAGTCTTCAATTTTTCCAGGGTTTTGTCTCCGATCCCCCTTTTCGGCTCGTTAATGATCCTTGCAAGGCTCAGATCATCGGCGGTATTCTGCACCAGCCTCATATAAGCCATGATGTCCTTGATTTCTTTTCTGTCATAATACCTCATACCGCCCAGGACACGATAAGGGACCTCCCTTGCGGAAAGAGCCTCTTCAAAGGTTCTCGATTGTGCGTTGGTACGATATAGTATGGCAAAATCCTTATAATTTATTTCTTTTGAATGGAGCCGGTCGATTTCCTGGGCGATATAGCGTGCTTCATCCTTCTCATCGTCTGCTCTGTAGTATTTGACCTTTTCTCCCTTTTCCTTGTCTGTCCAAAGCTTCTTGTGCTTTCTTCCGCGGTTGTTTTCAATCACGGAATGGGCGGCATCCAGGATATTGCCGTGGGATCGGTAATTCTGTTCCAGTTTGATAACTTTTGTATTTTTAAAATCCTTCTCAAACTCAAGAATATTTTTGATATCCGCACCTCGCCATTGATAGATGCATTGATCGTCATCCCCGACGACGCAAAGATTCTGATGCGCTTCTGCCAGAAGCTTGATAAACTGGTATTGCGTATAGTTGGTGTCCTGGTATTCATCCACCATAATGTATTGGAATTTGTTCTGATAGTAGGACAATACCTCTTCATCCTTCTGGAACAACTGTACTGTCTTTAGAATCAGGTCGTCAAAATCCATCGCATTATTCTTTTTCAGGACAGCCTCATAAGCAGAGTACAGGCTGAAGATGATTTTGTTTTTAAAGTCATCCCCCTTGAATTCTGTGAACTTGGCCGGGCTGATTCCCTTTTCTTTGCAGTCACTGATAATGCTCAGAACATAATTGGGCGGAAATTTCTTTTCATCGACATTCTGCTCCTTCAGGCAGTTTTTGATGACCACTTTCTGGTCCGTCGGATCGTAGACGATAAAATCCTTATTATATCCCAGACGTTCCGCATTGGACCGAAGGATCCGCAGGCAAGCCGAATGGAAGGTAAGAATCCACATATTGATGCCTTCCCCAATCAGTTCTTCCACTCTGTCACGCATTTCCTTCGCTGCTTTGTTCGTAAAGGTCACGGCTAAGATATTGTACGGTGCCACATCCTTTTCTTTAATCAAATAAGCGATTCTATGGGTCATAGTGCTTGTTTTCCCGCTTCCCGCACCTGCTAGAATCAACAGCGGTCCGTCTTTATGTACAGCAGCTTCCCTTTGCTGCGGATTTAACTTATCCAAATAATTCATCCAATACTCCTTCCGAACTTTGACCTATTTTTTTCGCTTTATCTTATTTTAACATAAAAAAAAGGCTGTCTCATTAATTATTTTAGGACAGTCCTTCTCAATTTTTGTTCAGAAATTTCAGGATCCCAGTACCCCGAAGGCATTCATATTAATAATTTCGGGCCTTCAGCTTGAAGTATGCCTGCGGATGGCCGCATACCGGGCAGACTTCATATGCCTTCGTGCCTGTGTAAACATACCCGCAGTTGAATATTTCCATTCAACCTCTTCTGTCATAGGAGGGAGGCGATCTGAGATCCGATATCCGCATTATTCAAGACCAGATTGATATTTGCTTTCAGACTGTTGCCGGCAGTAAGCTTTTTGACCTCATCCAGAAGAAACGGCGTAATTCGCTTTCCTGTTATTTTGTTTTCTTTTGATTTTTCCAGTGCCTCATTGATAACCGCTTCCATTTTGTCAAATGGGATTTCGTCTGCTTCCGGGATCGGACAGGCAACCAGAATCCCCCCCTTAAGTCCCATCCTGTATTTCAATTGGATCAGATCAGCAATCTCCTTCGGAGTATCCATCCTGCAATCCGTCCTAAAAGAACTCTTTCTGCTGTAGAAAGCCGGGAATTCATCGGCACCGTAAGTGATCACCGGCACACCTGCAGTTTCCAGGTATTCCAGGGTGGCCCCGATGTCGAGGATCGATTTCACGCCTGCGCATACAACAACAACGCCTGTCATTTTCAATTCTTCCAAGTCGGCTGAGATGTCAAAACTCTCGCCGGCTCCCCGATGAACACCGCCGATCCCTCCGGTCACAAATACGCGTATTCCTGCCATTTCCGATATAATCATCGTCCCTGCGACCGTCGTAGCTCCATCCAGCTTTTGTGAAACCACATAAGGGATGTCTCTTCTGCTGACCTTTAAGACATTCTTGGCTTTTGCCAGATATTCGATTTCATCGTCTGTTAATCCAGCCTTCATTCTGCCGCCGATAATCCCAATGGTTGCCGGTACCGCTCCGTTTTTTCGTATCATTTCGTTTACAGACAGTGCCGTTTCAACATTTTTCGGATAGGGCATGCCATGGGCAATGATGGTAGATTCTAATGCAACTACCGGCCTTCCTGCTTCGAGAGCTTCCCTGACCACTGGATTGATGTCCAAATATCCATTCATCTAAATCACCTGCTTCTTTAATCTTTTCGTGATCTGCTTTTCAGATATTTCCTTGTTGACAGCAGATTTCGATTCCATTGTAATTGATGCTGCTGCCATGCCGTATTCCGCTGTTGTTCTGATATCAAAATCCCTATCAAAGGAATACAGGATCGCTGCAGAAAATGCATCTCCCGCTCCTGTGACACTGACGATTTTCACAGGTTCCGGTCTGATCACCCCGGATTGCGTAGAGTCTTTATAGTAGACACCGCCTCCGCTCAACGTAATAAATACTTGTTTTACACCCTGATCTATGAACCATTGAGATGCTTTTTCCAGTTCCTCTTCGCTCAGAATGTTCATTCCCGAAAGGACCTCAGCTTCCATTCGATTCGGTTTGATGGTATGGAATCTGCCTATTATCTTCTTTGCTCTTTCTGCTTTCGCTGCAGAAACGGGATCAAGGAACAAAGGGATTCCTTGAAGTCTTTGCGTGGCATAGTCAAGCGCTTCTTCCGTCAGATTCGTATCGATGCCTATCATCTTAGAATTCTTGATATGACCGGTCACTTCATCGATCAGATCAACTGACATCTTTTCCAGAATATCCATATTGCAAAGGCCCATTTCCATATCACCTATAATATTGAGGATCGACATATAGACTGCCGTATTTTCATCAGGCAGAAGTTTTATCTTTTCCACATCAACCCCCAGTTCCTGAAGCTCCCTGACAGCGCCTTTTCCGGCAAAGTCTTCTCCCGCAACTGAAATAAATGTGACAGGAACTCCGATCCTGGCCAGATTTTCCGTGATGTTTCTGCCTACTCCGCCAAATGACATAGTGATGGTTCCAGGGTTGGAATCCCCATTTATCAATTGATGATACGGATGCCCCTCAATGTCTGCCGTTATGCCTCCAATAATACTGATCTTACTCATACAAATATGCTCCCTCCGATAAATTCTCTGATAATTGAATTGTTGACTATGATAGAGTCATCCTCGATCGTTTTAAAAAATTGCAGGAACTTTAACATTCGGACCGCTTCTGAATATTCCGGTTCCTCCCGGGTCACGCTGAGCAGCAGCGGTTCCGCATATTTCTTTAAAACCGACAGCTCATAAATATGCACGGAATTAAAGAAAACATCTGCTTCAACGTTAAACGGAAATATATTTTTGTCTTCGCCTTTTCGTACCTTTGGCCATGAACGGATGGTGCTTTGTGCAGAATGCCCCCGGAACTGATAGTCTCTGACAAGTCTCCGAAGCATTCTTGCATCTGTGGTTGGAATTCTGTTGTGGTCATCGATATTCAGCTGGGTGAGGGGACTGATATATATTTTAAATTTTTCCGCTTGATCAATATCGGCGGTCAGCAGATTGTTCAACCCATGAATTCCCTCAATAATGATCGGTTGTCCTTTTTTTGCTCTTGTGATTCTCTTTCCATATATCTTTTTTCCCTGAAGGAAGTCGAAGGTCGGGATATCCACTTCATCGCCATTCAGCAGTCCGTTCATATCACGATTGAACAGACTGATATCGATTGAATCGAGATCTTCAAAGTTTGGTTCTCCGTTTTCATCCAACGGGGTTTGCTCACGCTCTACAAAATAATCGTCCGTGCCAAGATAAATAGGTTCCAGGCCGATTACTCTGAGCTGAATGGACAATCTCCTTGCAAAGGTCGTCTTTCCCGAAGAAGATGGCCCTGTAATTAGGATGATCCTTTTTCTTTGACTGGCAATCATGTCTGCGATCTGAGCGATTTTTTTCTCATGCAGCGCTTCTGATATTTGTATGATTTCCTTGTATTCGCCGTTTTCCACCTTTTCATTCAAATCACCGACGAAAGAAATCCCCATCAGCCTGCCCCAATTTTTCGCTTCTCCGAAAACCTGGTAAAGCTTCTGTTCATCCACAAATTCCGGTATCTTGTCAGGTGCGGAAGGATGCGGATAACGAAGCAGGACCCCATGCCTGTATTTCCGAAGTTCGAAGTACTTGATATATCCTGTGGACGGTGCCATATGTCCATAGAAAAAGTTTCGAAAGCCATCCAGAGAATAGACCGGCACCTGCTTGACATCAATAGCTCTTCTCAGCATTTTTTCTTTTTCTTTATGATCATCTTCAATCAGAATCTTAAATGCTTCCTCTTTGCTCAATTCTTCCTTAACAAACGGGATGTTCTTTTCTGCAATTTGATGCATTCTATTCTCAATATCCTTGATCTGTTCTTCTGTCACCGGCTGAGGAGTTTTAATTTCCGTATACAAGCCTTTGTTCAGTGAGTTTTCAATTCCCACAGACGTTCTTCCGAGTACATCATGGATCGCCTTCAGATAGATAAGCGAGACACTCCTCTGGTAGATCAGATTCGCAGCCTGATCCCTCAAATCCAAAAATTCGATCATACATGGTCTCTGGATCTTTTTTGTCAACTCACAGATTTTATTATCGAGCTTTGCTGCCAATATTGTATAAGGTAAATTTTTATATTCTTTTACTAGACTTTCGATTGTGCTCCCCTGTTCGACAGTCCGTTCGATCATTTGGTCTTTTGGTTCTAATTTCAGTTTTATTTGAATCAACATCCCCGTCAACTCCCTTATTTATACTTTGAGTTTGATTATATCATATTTTTGAAAAAAGTGGGCATAATAGAATTTGAAAGGAGTGATATCTGTGAGGAATTTAACTCTTATTTTAGTAATCATAGGTGCAATCAACTGGGGCCTGATCGGCTTTTTCAGATATGATCTGGTTTCCAGTATATTTGGCGGTAATCTGGAAATAGTCAGCAGAATTATTTTTGCTATTGTAGGATTGGCAGGCTTATACGCCATTTCCTTCTTTTTCAGAAATCGCGAAGCTGCGCAATCTTAAGCACCTAGCAGAAAGCAAGGGGACAGGTGGATGAGATAAAAATCCACACTGTCCTCTTTTATTTTTGTTGACAAATGATTTTCTTCGCTGTAATATAATATCCATATATATTTAAAATATTTAAAAAGCGTTGACAGGGTAAAGTAAGTAATTCCTTTCGTTTACAGAGAATCGGGGCAGATGAGAACCGATGGCGAAGATTTTATCGAAGTTCCCCCTTGAGCTTGCATACTGAACCAATACGTAGGTATGCACGGATTCCTCCGTTACAGGGATACGGATTTTTGTCCAGAGTGGCTGAAAAGCAAGAAGAGTGGTACCACGGGTTTCCCGTCTCTTACGAGACGGAAACCCGTTTTTTTTGGTTATGTCTTATTTTTTAGTGATAATTAGCAGCGACATTTGTCACTCGTGTCACTAATTCCTCCTAAAAAGCCCGGCATGCAAAAGATAATTACAAGCAGCAGGAAGAAAAAGAGAAGGCTGTCGTCAATGCCTCCAACGCTACTATTACAAGCCATATGGTAATACCTCCTTAAATGTTAAAAATGGATAATTTTTAGTATTACTATATGCAAGAAACTAAAAATAGGTTACATCACTGAAAATGAATGAAAATAATAAAGGAGTGTGAAGGAAATGATTTGGAACGAACCAATGGAATGTATGAGCAGGGATCAGATGCATGCACTGCAAAGCAGGCGGCTGAAGGAAATGGTGACCCGCGTTTATCATAATGTTCCTTTTTACAGGAAAAAGTTGCAGGAGCTTGGAATCGAACCTGGCGACATTAACACAGTAGAAGATTTGGTGAAGCTGCCTTTTACAACAAAGCAGGATCTGCGTGATAATTATCCGTTCGGACTTTTTGCCACTCCGAAAAGTGAAGTGGTCCGCGTCCACGCATCCTCCGGAACAACAGGGAAACCTACCGTTGTAGCTTATACAAGAAAAGACGTTGACACCTTCGCTGAAGTCGTTGCACGCGCGCTGTGCTGTGCCGGAGCCACCAGGGAAGATACCGTTCAGGTCGCATACGGCTACGGCTTGTTTACCGGCGGACTCGGCCTTCATTATGGTGCGGAAAAGCTGGGTGCAGCAGTTGTTCCAATTTCCGGCGGGAATACGGCAAAGCAGATCACCCTTCTGCAGGATTTCGGCAGCACCGTTCTTGCCTGCACACCTTCCTATGCCGTTTATCTGGCGGAAGCCATCGCGGATGCTGGTATCAATGCGGAAGATTTACCGCTTCGTATCGGTGTCTTCGGTGCGGAACCATGGAGCCAGGAAATGAGGGTTAAAATCGAGGAAGGATTAAAAATAAAAGCTCATGATATCTATGGTCTAAGTGAGATTATCGGCCCCGGCGTTTCCTGCAGCTGCGAGTATCAGAATGGGCTTCACATCTCAGAAGATCATTTCATACCGGAAATACTTGATCCTAACACTCTTACCCCATTGGAGGAAGGTGCTGCGGGAGAACTTGTGTTTACAACCATAACGAAAGAAGCCATGCCTCTCATCCGATACCGTACCAAAGACCTGAGCAGTCTGGACTATTCCTCATGTCCATGCGGCAGAACAAATGTAAGAATGGCGAAGATCTTTGGCCGTTCCGACGACATGCTGATTATCAGGGGAGTCAATGTATTCCCATCCCAGGTGGAAAGCGTACTCTTAGATATTCCGGAGGCAAAACCTCATTACATGCTGATCGTCGACAGAAAAGGAGCGATGGATACCTTAGAAATCCAGATAGAAGTGGATGACAAGTATTTTTCTGACGAAATTGTGCAGCTTAACAATATTCGAAATAAAATCAAGCAAAAAGTTGAAAGTGTTTTAGGAATTAGTGTTATAATTAGCTTAGTGGAACATAAAACGATTAAGAGAAGCGAAGGCAAAGCACAACGGGTTATTGATAAGCGTAAGATTTAAAAAGGAAGGTGCTGGTATGGTTATTAAACAATTATCTGTTTTTTTACAGAATGAGTTGGGCAGATTGGAAGAGGTCACAGATATCCTTTATAAGAACAATATCAATATTTCAGCTCTCAGTATTGCGGAAACTGCTGAATATGGAGTACTTCGAATGATCGTCAGCGATATCGACAAAGCTGCCTCTGCTTTGAAGAAAGATGATTTTTCGTTAAAGATCACGGATGTTATATGTATTGAGTCACCCGATGTACCCGGGGAGCTGCACAAAACTCTCCAGCTGTTATCGGGAGAAGGAATCAATCTATCCTATATGTACGGTTATTCCAACAGCGGAACGGCACGTCTGATCCTAAAGGTCAGTGATCCTGAAAGGGCGCTGCAGATATTAAAATAGAACTCTGTATTAAATAAGAGCCTTGGTATATATAGTAATGACTTCGAAACTGAGAATGCACATCTTTACAGAATCAAAACATTCTCAGTTGAGGGAATTACGGTATATACCAAGGCTCTTTTATTATTTAATTCTATTTTATTTCTGCTATTCCGTTGTGCTCAGAATGCTGTCCTTCTCTACCTGGCTGACCTTCATGTTATTGACTTCATCCGGATTTATGTCTTCAAGCAGTCCAAGAACTGATGGACCCAGATAGATTGTTTTCAAAACCTTATCATTCATTGATATTTTACTGTATGGCGTAAAGTTTTGTCCTTTAATATAATATTTTCCGCCAACTTCTACGATCGAGTCAATCTTTATATCTTTAATGCCCATTTTCAGCTTTGTAGGTAAAAACGGACTTTTGCCTCCAAACAGGTATTCCTTGCCGTAAAGCTCATCATACTGCAAAGCCTTTAAATTAGCTTTATAATTACTGTCTTTACTGTGATCCTGATGGTATTTCGTCATATAACCCTCATGAATCCCTAATCTGTTCAGCACCTCAGCGCCAAGCTGATAAGAATATAAATTCTTAACTTCTTTGGACATTGAGAAATTACTCCACATAACATACTGCTGTTTATAGACATTATGAGTCGTAAGATCACTATTGGATATAATATTTAACGGAGGTAAATGATCCCCATAAAATACCAGAATCGTATTTTCATCAAAGTTCTTTAACGCCTCGACTAAATTGCCGATAAATGCATCCTCGTCGTGAACCTGCTGCAGATAATATTCCAGAGCATCCGCATCGCTTTCCACACTGATTCCCGATGCAGTGATTAATGGATTATCATAGACTTTGGTTGTCGGATAACTTCCGTGACCCTGAACGGATATCGTATAAACGAAGTCCTTATTGGCAGTTGATTTTAACGTTGACAATATTTCGCCGGTAAGGACGTTATCCTGCTCAAAATTCTTCGGAGTCTTTGTAACTTGGTTCATATATTCCACTGAAGTAAAGGTATCAAACCCCATATTTGCAAACACTTCATTCCTGCCGTAGAAGTCGCCTCTGTGGTTATGGATCGCATGGGTTGAGTAGCCGAGATTTTTTAAGTCATAGGCCATTGTTTCAACGGTTTTCTTCTTTAAAACAGATTTATAGGGGTATTCTCCCGGGCCAAAAAACCAAGCGCTCATGCCGGACAAAATTTCAAATTCTGTATTTGCTGTACCTGCACCTACAGCAGGAACCGTCATATAACCGGTAGAATTACTTCCTTTCAGCTTCCTGAAATTCGGTACCGGATCTTGAGAGTATGTCACGCCCTCCAGTGTAGTCGGATCAAAAAATGATTCCAGCTGCACCATAACAATATTCGGTTCCGTATTGCTGGAATCGGATTTTACTTCACTGTTTACATCTGCAATAAGATTCCCCTTCAGTTCATTCGGTTTAAAAATACCAAGGATCTCTTCCTTTGAATATCCCTTCGGTTTCGAGACGCCGGTATTCAACCAAGTATTTACGAAACAGTATGGAACCCCAAAATCACGATAGGCATAATTCAGGTTTCCAAAAAAAACGGACACCCAGTTTCTATCGATCGCAGTCCCTGTGAAACCTGCCATCGAAAGCATGATAACCAATACACCGATGATACTTTTCTTATAGTTGATTTTCTGTTTATACCTCGGCATAAAAATAAAAATCAGCACTAATGACACTATAAGCACAATTACAGCTGCAACAACCAAAACAATTTGAAATGTTGACATGTAATTGTTGATTACCTTTAATCCATCATCAAATAATGTCAAATCAGTCATTGTAAAAGGCGTCGTTCTGAATCCAAGAATGATTCCATTCGTGATACCAATACCGAGCCATATTATGCTCACAATAACGTAAACAAAGATACGCCTTTTCACAAGGTAGACGATGGAAAGAGTTGTGAATATTATGAATGTATTGTAAAGAAAGGTTAATGGTGAATGTACCATATAACTGAAACACGATACCAGAGACCTTCTCCCAAGAGATTCAATAACCATATTTAAAACTACGGACAACAATGTACATACTGCAATTGAATTGCGTAAATATTTTTCAAAGATATATTTCATTTTATTTATTCTCCATTTAATGTTAACTTTACTTATATTTTTTCATTTTTTGCTATAAAAATGACTTACCAAGTATCGATTATAACACAGCTTATTCATAATACAAGTCATAAAATATATCCAATATGCTTTTCATTAAATCTTCACAAATCTTTTACAAATCTGAATCACACAAAATAATAGCCAGTCAGGAAATACCCGACCGGCTGTCAATTCAGGAGAGCTTTAGCCCATTTAACAAATCCGACAATGTTTTTACCTCGTCCTTATTCATGGTTACGCCTCTTCCCATATGAGCGTGTTCCTCATCCCAGTCCCGTATGTCGAATTTCGCAGCACCACCGTTCCACGCCACCATATTCAATTCCTTTTTCCAACCCGTTGGAGTCACAGCAATTACCCCGATATGTTCCTCCACTTCAAAGGTTACTTCTTTATCTTTTTCCTTGACCGACATGTTTCATTTCCTTCCTTTCTGTATTCAAAACACCCCTTTTGCGTCAACTTGACCATAGCCAATTCAATATCCAATGTTTTGTAGGTTAATAATACTATATTTGTAAATATTTGTCAACTTAATTTATTTTATTTTTCTGCCTTTTTTCTCAAAAGCAATGTCTGGTTGACAGAGAATTAGATACTCGATACAATAAGGAAGTATTTTTAGTTATGCGGGAGTAAAAAATGAGCTTATTAATTGTTGAACATGTGACCCATGGCTTCGGTGCGAGAAGGATATTGGAGGATGCCTCCTTTCGTCTCCTAAAGGGTGAGCATATCGGACTGATCGGAGCAAATGGCGAAGGAAAATCCACCTTTTTAAATATTATCACAGGGCAATTGGCTCCTGATGAGGGCCGTGTAGAATGGTCGAAAAGAGCTACCGTCGGATATCTCGATCAGCATTCTTCCCTGAAGAAAGGCATGTCGATCCGGAATGTTTTGAAAGAAGCTTTCCAGGGAATGTTCGATCTGGAAAAGGAAATGCTGAATTTGTATGAATCCATGTCGACGACAGAAGATGATCTGGAGACCAAGATGGAGGACGCAGGAGAAATCCAGCATATCCTGGAGCACAGTGGCTTTTATACTCTGGATGCGAAAATTGAGGAAGTAGCCAACGGTCTGGGGCTGGGGAGCATCGGTCTGGACAAAGAGGTTTCCGATCTGAGCGGAGGTCAGCGTACCAAAGTGCTGTTAACAAAGCTTTTGCTTCAGGACCCTTCTATTTTGATATTAGATGAACCTACAAACTATTTGGATGCAGAGCATATCGAATGGCTGAAAAAGTATCTGCAGAGCTATGAAAACAGCTTCATTCTGGTTTCCCATGATATGGAATTCCTGAACTCAGTTATCAATGTGATCTATCATGTGAATGATGGAGAATTGACACGCTATTCCGGAGATTATGAAAAATTCATGCAAATGTATGCGGTAAAGAAGAATCAGGAACAGAAGGCCTATGAAAAGCAGCAGCAGGAAATCGAACGCATGGAAGATTTCATTGCCAGAAACAAGGCAAGGGTGGCAACGAGAGGGATGGCAAACAGCAGGCAAAAGATGCTGGATAAGATGGATATCCTCGAAAAGCCGAAAGAAAAGCCAAAACCATACTTTGAATTCAAGGCAGCCAGAACTCCAAGCCGATTTATCGCAGTAGGAAAGGATCTGGAGTTGGGTTATAACGAACCCCTTACCAGACCGGTTCAATTTTCTTTGGAGCGAGGCCAGAAAATTGCCATCATCGGTACCAATGGACTGGGCAAAACGACTCTTTTAAAAACGATATTGGGAAAGATCAACCCTGTTTCCGGCGAGGTGGAGTTGGGAGATTTCCTGCAGCCCGGCTATTTTGAACAGGAAGCGGATCGCGACAGCGCGGAAACAGCACTGGAAAGTTTATGGAGGGAATTCCCGTCCTTTACAAATGCAGAGGTAAGAGCCGCCTTGGCAAAATGCGGCTTGACAAACGAGCATATCACCAGCCAGATGAAAGTCCTGAGCGGCGGTGAAAATGCCAAGGTCAGACTTTGCAAGCTCATGCAAAGAGCTGCAAATTGGCTTATTCTCGACGAACCGACCAATCACCTGGATGTGGAAGCAAAGGCAGAACTAAAAAAGGCCCTTATTGAATTTAAGGGCACAATTTTGCTGGTATGTCATGAACCTGAGTTTTATCAGAGCTGGATCACCGACATTTGGAATGTCGAGGACTGGACTCTGAAGATTATCTGATCTCTTATTTTAATCCTTCCAATATGCCGGATGTTTCCATTCGGCTTTTTTGTAGCGTTTTCATCTGATCGATTGCCTTTTGAGCCTTGAAATCCATTCCTTCCACCAATGCTTCGATTTCTTTCGTTATTTCTTTGGATTGTTCTGCAAGATTTTTAATCTGCTTCGAAACCACAGAGAATCCTTCTGCAGTACTTTCACCATATAATTTTGATGGATTTCCCATTTGGAAGAGACCAGTCTTTCCTTTTCTTCCGACTCCCACATATTTGAAAACCTTGTTATCCAGAGCTCTTAGAGCCGGCGGTGCGGTTACCACCAGATCAGGGTCGGCAAGGATTCGCATATATGGTGCTGTCTGCCCTTCATTCTGGAATACAAAACCCTTTCCGCCAGGTACATTGGTAAGTTCAACCATACCGCTTTCATCCGTGATCCAGAATTCTCCGATCCCGGTGTACTCTGATAAAGTAACCATATCCTCACAGGTCATATCCGGTCTTCGTTCTATGAGAAAAGAGCACAGCTTCGCCTCAATTGTCATATGTTCATTGAGCAGATTGTCAAAGTCCTGTTTATCGTTGGTAGAATGAGCAGCCTCGATAGCAGCCCTTACTCCAAGAAGGTTTGTCTGTCTGGCGATATTGATCAGTTCCTTTAATGGAGATAAAATACTTTTAAAGAATGCTTTTATTTCCCGCAAACTGTCATCTAATGTGCTTGCCTTATCTTTTAAAACATCTGCCCATTCGATCTTTGATTCTAATTGTTTATTTTGCCCTATCGTTTCTCCCAACAATTCAATATATTCATTGATGCAGTTATTCAAATCTTCGGAGGACTTCTCCAGCTTGCGGATTTTTTCTCCCATTTCGTTTGTCAGAGATGTGATTTTGGCAGAGATCTCCTTTGATACATCTGCAAGACGCTTTGCTTCTTTTGCCACAACGCCGAAACCATCTATTGCCAGCTGTCCTTTTGGTCGAACAAAGTGACTGCTGATCTGAATCAAACCTGATTGATCTTTTCTTGCTATCCCGACTACTTTATACTGTTCGCTCTCCATTCCGTTACCCGTAGCAGGCAAAGCGATCTCCAATTCAGGATCCTTCAGTATTCTTAGTATATCGGAGGAACTCAGGTGTGCGTTGTTCCATGCGGGCAGATTTGTAAATCTGACGATTCCATCACCGTCGGTGATAAAGAACTCCTCCATCCCACATTCTTTCGCAAGTTTAACACCATCCTGACATAGGAAATCAGGATCATATTCCAATATTTGGGCAAGTATTTTAGCTTGTATGAATAAATTTGAGGAAACGATTTCTTCAAAGCTTGCCAGTAAATCAGATGCATGAATCGTTTCGATAGAAGCATTGATCGCTAGTAGATTTGTCTTATTCGCAATGCCTTGTACTGATTTTATCTTTTTGAAAACATCCTGAATTATATTGCCGTAATCCTTTATGATCCCCCGGATGATCAAAGCGCTGCTATTTGTCTGTACTAATTTCTGTTTCAAATTAACATAGATCACTTTTTGTTCAGAGTTAATTATTTCACCATCCTGCATACCCATATCAGTCCTTCCTATATCAACAATTGCAATAATTATTTTCCCTCACTTTTATATTATCGGAATTTTTATTGATTTCTTAAGTTAAATACCCTTCTATAAATAAAATAAGACTTTACTTTCATGAAGTAAAGCCCTATTTTACATATTATATTTTGAATTGCCTGATTTTTCTGTTGATTTAATACTTATCACACTCGTCATCACTGAGAAGGATTTTTGGTGAGGCTGAGCCGAATTTATTTGGATCCTTTTTCTTCGAGTTTCCTTCAAGCAGTCTTGCTGCATTGCTGCCTGATTTAGACGCTTCGCTGCCAAGCTTGAATCTTTCGACCATTTCTTTCAGCAGCTCTGCCTGTCCGGAAAGCTCTTCACTTGCCGCAGCACTTTGCTCAGCAGTAGCGGAGTTGTTCTGAACGACCTGGGATACCTGCTCGATTCCCTTATTGATCTGGGCGATTCCGCTCGCCTGTTCGTTGGAAGCTTTGGCAATATTTCCAACCAGATCAGCCGCTTTTTCAATGCCGGACACGATTTCTGTCAGAGCAGAAGCTGTCTCGTTGGCGATCTTCGTTCCGTACTGCACCTTGTTGATGGATCCCTCGATCAGATCGGTAGTTTCCTTCGCAGCATCTGCACTTCTTGCAGCCAGACTTCTTACCTCTTCTGCTACCACAGCAAATCCCTTGCCGTGCTGGCCTGCTCTTGCCGCTTCCACCGCTGCATTCAGAGCCAGAATGTTGGTCTGGAATGCGATATCGTCGATGACCTTGATGATCTTGGAGATGTTAGCCGATGATTCATTGATCTCAACCATGGAATTCAGCATTTCCTTCATCTGATCATTTCCTTTATTTGCATTGCCTTTTGCATTACCAGCAAGCTCACTTGCCTGGTTTGCATTGACCGCATTCTGCTTTGTCTGGGAAGCGATCTCCGAGATCGATGCAGTCAGTTCCTGGATAGAGCTTGCCTGCTCGGTGGAGCCTTGTGACAAAGCCTGGCTTCCGTCGGAGACCTGCCTTGCACCTGTTGATACCTGATCTGCAGCTTCACCCATATTCCCCAGCACCTCGCTTAATGAAACGATGATACTGTTCAAAGAATCTTTGATCTGTACGAAGTCACCGGTATAATTACCTGCGATTGAGAGATCAAGATTACCATTGCCGATTTCAGAAAGCACATCTGATATTTCCGTAATATAGTTTCTGAGATTTTCAAGAGTTTTATTGAGGGCGTTTTTAATAGTTGCATGATCCCCTTTATAATCTCCGGTGACCATGACCTTCAAATTACCTTTTTCCATTTCTTCCAGCACGGAAGTAGATTCTACGATCGGTTCGATGATAGCATTGAGTGTCTGATTGATACCGTCGATGATGCTTCGGTATTCGCCGTTAAACCTGTCAGCATTTCCGCGAACATCCAATTTCCCTTCGATTGCAGCGTTGGATAGAACAGCGGTTTCCTCTACCAAAGCTTTTATTGTTTCAACTAATGTCAGCATCGAAGGTATCAGTTTATCGTTTTCGCTTCTTCTGCCGACTGCTTTCAGATCCTCGAGATCTCCAAGATCACCTTCGGAAATGTTGTTCAGGATCTTAATAGTATGGTTGACTCTCATCTGTACTGCATTGATCGAATTAGAAATTTCTGCAAAGATTCCGATATATGATCCTTCCACCTTTTTAGTATAGTCATTTACACTCATCGCTCCCAGTATCACGTTACCTTCCACAAGACCGCCCAGTCCTTCAATACAGGAATTGATGCTGTTCTTGATTTTATCAAAGTCGCCATTATAGGTTTCCGTAATGGTTGAGGGATTTCACCTTTTCCGATTTTTTCCATGTAATCTGTAGCGATCATAAGCGGTCCAATTACGGAATCAAGTGCCTGGTTGATACCTTCAATGATGGTTCCGTATCCGCCCTTCAGTTTGCTGACATCTGCACGATAGGAGAGATTTCCCTGCTCAGTAGCTCCGGTCAGTTTTGCGGCTTCTTCTTGCAGGATGTAAAGTGCTTCTCTTACCATTGTAAGGTTATTAATCAGGGTTCCGTATTCTCCCTTGTATGTATTCTCTATCGCTTCCAGTTCATCTCCGTTTGCCATTTTTTCAATGTATGTAAGAGCTACACCAAGAGGTTCAACAACTGCGTCCAAAGTATGATTGAAGCCTTCGATGATTTCTTTATAACCGCCCTGGAAGCTCTCACTATCGCCGCGCTTTTCCAGATTTCCTTCTACTGCGGCCAGAGTCAGTTCATCTGCTTCCTTAACAAGGTTTCTCAGGGTTTCTATCACGGATATCATACTGTGACCCAATACGTCCTTGTCTGATCGTGCACTAATTTCGATGGATAGGTCTCCAGCCGCGATATTCTTTGCAGCTTCTGCCTGATTCTTGATATTGTCGACCATCTTTCCGAACGCGACAGTAAGTTCTCCTACTTCATCCTGTGAATTATCTCCATCTGTTTCCAGATCAACCTCGACATCACCGAGCGCAAGCCGATCTGCTGCATCAGCGAGCTTTTTGATTGGCCTAACCGTTCTTCTTACAATCAGAATGATCAAAGAAGCGATTAACAGTAATGCTAAAATGAAAATGGTCAGCATTGTCGTTTGAACCTTTGAATAGGTACTATTGAATTCGGCATTCGGCATTCCGGTAATGATTACCCAACCGGTGTCTCCTATCGTTGCGACATATCCATGGCATTTAGTCCCGTCACTCGTATAGGAAATTGTGCCTTCCTTTTTTTCTGCCACCGCCTGAATGATATTATCCGACAATTTAGTATCAGCCAATGTTTTATTGATATATTTTTCATTCGGATGATAGAATATCTGCCCTTTGTTTGTTGCTACAATGTAAAATCCTGTCTTTCCAATTTTGTTAGCAACAATCATATCCTTGATTTTGTCAATTGATGCGTCGATACAGGTTGCTCCGATGATTTCATCCGTACCAGGCTTAAAAACAGGAGCAACGATACTGACGATCGTATTACCGGATGCGGCATCCTGAAAAGGTTCTGAAATAAAAACATCCTTTTTCTCCAACAGATCCTTATACCAGCTTCTTGTGGTTATATCATAATCAGCACCTGAGGTGTATCCGTCCGATTGAGTAAACTGACTCGAATCTACATCCGCGACCCATGATACGATAATGTTGTCAGGATCCGTATTCTTGACGTTATCTAATGCTTTCTTCACCTCAGGATAAATATCAACTGAATTGATAGGCGTTCCCGGTGTGGTCTTTAAAAATAATTCCTCCATTTTGGGGTTTGTTGCCATTTGTTCTGCAGTTTTCATGTATTCCAAAAACCGCCCCTCAACCTGATTTGATGCGGCTTGTGATTTTGCAGTCAATTCACTTGCAGACAAAACAGAAACTGACTGATGTACCATGTACAGGGAAATAACTGCAACCACACAAAAAGTAATGGCTACAGGCAATCCTATCGACATCAGAATCTTAGTTGTTAACCCTTTTCTATGCATATTTAACCTACCCTTCTCCAACATTACATTGGTTTACCAGCTATATCTTGTAGTGAATAGTATATCGGTATTTTTCGACAAAACTTTACAAAAAAATTGAGTATCAGTAATTAAATTACGATACTCAACGATTTTTTCTCCAGGCTACATATTTCTGCTCATTTATTATTTTCCGAAATGATTCTAGTATTTATCAAACTCATCATCAATCTTCAATATTTTCGGTTCCAAATATACAGCAGATTTCCCTTCTTGGCTGCCAAAATCATTCAGGCTGAAAAGCTGTTCTTTCCCATCCGGCAGAGCTTTCAAACCATTGTTAAGCTTGAATCTTCCGACCATTTCCTTTAAAAGTTCAGCTTGGCTTGAAAGCTCTTCGCTCGCTGCCGCACTTTCTTCCGCTGTTGCAGAATTATTTTGAACAACCTGAGAAACCTGCTCAATTCCTTTATTGACCTGAGCGATTCCGGTCGCCTGTTCATTGGAGGCATTGGCAATGTTTCCAACCAGATTGGCAGCTTTTTCTATCCCGGTTAGATTTCGTTCAAAGCCAACGCAGTTTCATTTGCCAGTTTCGTACCTGTTTCGACTTTTTGGATTGATCCTTCGATCAGGTCCGTCGTTTCTCTCGCTGCATCGGCACTTCTGGCCGCCAGGTTCCTGACTTCTTCTGCAACGACTGCAAACCCTTTTCCGTGCTGTCCTGCCCTTGCTGCCTCAACTGCGGCATTTAAGGCAAGAATATTGGTCTGGAAAGCGATATCATCGATTACTTTGATAATTTTAGAGATATTCGATGAGGATTCATTAATTTCATCCATGGAATTCAACATTTCCTTCATCTGATCATTTCCCTGGATTGCATTGTCTTTTGCATCGGTTGCAAGCTCATTTGCCTGATTTGCATTGACCGCATTTTGTTTCGTTTGTGAAGCGATTTCCGTTATGGAAGCTGTCAGTTCCTGAATGGCGCTCGCTTGCTGAGTCGATCCCTGCGACAGCGTCTGACTTCCGTCGGAGACCTGCCTGGAACCGGAAGAAACCTGCTCTGCAGCATCATTGATATCGCCCATTACCTGGCTCAGCGAAATAATGATATTATTGAGTGAATCCTTGATTTCTACAAAATCTCCCTTATAATCCGCTGTAATGGCAAGATTCAGATTTCCGTTTGCCACCTCGGAAAGAACGCTTGAAATCTCGATAACATAACTTTGGATGTTTGCAATCGTTTCATTCATTGTGTTCTTGATTTCTACATAATCTCCTTGGTATTCGCCCTCCATCTTCGCATTGAGATTTCCTTTTTCCATTTCCTTCAAGACGCTCAATGCATTCTCCAGAGGTTCCACAACTGCGTCGAGGGTATCATTCAGCCCTGCCATGATTTTTGCGAAGCTTCCCCCGTGCCTTGTTACATCTGCCCTGTTATTCAGTTTCCCTTCGATTGCTGCAGTCGTCATCTCGGCCGCATCATCGATCAGCTTCTGGATGGCAGCTACGCTTCTGTTCAAATAATGATTAAGCTTAATGAAGTTTTCAGCAATTACGTTGGTATCCTCATCTGATTCCTGATCAAAAGCTTCCATATCCAGGTTCCCGTTGGCTAGCTTTTCCAGATTGACGATCAAATTGTCAACTTCTCTTTCCTGATAAGCTGCCTGTTTCTGGGCAATCCGGGCATTATTTTCAGCATGCTTCATTGCATCCACAATATCTGTCTGGTCCACCATCAATTCCAAAGCACCGACAATGTTCTGATTTTCGTCTTTTAGCGGAATTCCCGTATGCTTCAGCTGCATTTCGGTTCCGTTTGGATTTGCTTTTCCTTCTCGAATAGCCATTGTATTTTGCTTCATAGCCTGCAGACATGCGCATTCAGCAGTTTTACAATGCTCAGTTTTGAAATTATCGTAGCACTTTGTTCCAACTGTCTGGGCCGGGCTCTTTCCTACTAATTCTGCACCCTTTTTATTAAGATACGTTATATTATATCCCTTATCCACGATCATAACAGGGGATGGGAGGATGTCAATATGTCCGACCAGAGTACTGATCGTCTGATTTACACCGTCAATGATTTTGGCAAAATCACCGCCGTGAGCCTCGCTGTTGGCTCTTTCATATAACCTTCCATGCACCGCAGCATTTACGAGAAAGTTTGTATCCGTAACCAATCCGTTAACCGCATCGATGCAGGTATTGATGCTATCTCTGATACTGTTGAAGTCACCCTGATATTCTTCTGTTATTTTCTCAGGTATATTGCCTTTGCTGATTTGTTCCATATAATCCGCGGACATATTAAGCGGAGAAATAAGAGCATCAAGAGTATGGTTTACACCTTCAATGATCTCCCTGTAACCGCCGCTGAATTTCTCCGAATTTCCGCGGGTGTCCAGCTTTCCTGCAATCGCTCCGTTCGTCAATGTATTGGCTTCTCCGATCAGATCTTTAAGGGATGCGATGATTTCCCTCATGCTGTTGGCAAGTATGCCAAGTTCATTCTGCTTTTCGTATGTAATCGTTACATTTAAATCCCCTTTTGCTATCGACGAACTGATTTCTACCAATTCATTGACAGGCGTCAGGATTTCTTTTTCAAGCCTCTTGCTGATTTTGGAGGAAACCGCGATCGTAATGAAAAGGCAAACAACCATCAAGGTAAGAACCAGATATTGTGCCATCATCGCATTATGTAGATAATCACTTGCCGCCTTCTCGGAATTCTGTTTGATAATTTTCAATGTATCAGATGTCTGGTCGAAAATTGCCGCTCCCTTGCTTCTCATTATTTCTGTAGCAAGTGCATATTCATTGTTATTTTCATCGTCAAATTTCAGTAAATGCCCTTCAATTTTGTCAAGATAAGGATAAAAGGCAGCCAGTTCTTTTTGAAATTGAATGATTGGTTTCATATCTGATTGGTCCGTAATTTTCTTCAGTGAATTGATATTTGATTCCAGATCTTTTGTGATCACATCGAAGCTGTTTACTTGTTCTTTTATGTACTCCGGATTGTCTTCTGCAATTCCGTTATAAATCGCCCGCTTCAAATCATTGAGTCCCAGTTCGATCTTTGAGACCGTCTCCATTTGCTTATAGGGGCCATCATAAAGTCCTCTTGCGTAAGAAACCAGAATCATATTTGATACGATACTAATCAGCATCATAGCAATAATAACAAATGTGACTCGGGTAAATCCACCTCTGATCCTTTTGCCTAACTTCAAGTGTCGATCCATGTCATTCATCATTTTCCATCTGCCTCCTGTAATTTACTACTACTTAACAATAAGCACTGCTACATAAACTCCATTTATTTAATATATTATGATCAACAATATCGTTACCTTTTTTATATCGGATATTATCGATAGAACTTTATAAATATTCACAAAAAATCCATATTATTTGTTTAATATGGATTTTATAGGACATATTATTTTATTTATGTAGTTTTCCATTTACAGTGATAAATAGTCACATATTTCCTGGGGTATTTTAGCAAGCGGTAATTGCTTCTGGACAGCACCTATATTAAAGGCAACCATCGGCATTCCATAAACAGTGGATGTTTTTTCATCCTGGCCAATGGTATACGCTCCCTGCTTTCTCATGTTAAGCAGGCCTTTTGCGCCATCACTTCCCATCCCGGTCAGAATAACACCAAGCGCCTTGTCTTTTGCTATTTCCGCAACGGAATCAAATAAAACATCCACAGATGGGCAGTGTCCGTTGACACGTTCCCCCTGCATGCTTTTTACATAAAAACCGGAAGGACCCTTAGCAAGCCGCAAATGGTATTCCCCAGCGCCAACCAGAACTCTGCCGGGTCTCACAGCATCTCCGTCGGCGGCTTCCTTAACCTCCAGTTTGCAGGAATTGTTCAGACGATCCGCATACAATTTTGTGAACACCGGCGGCATATGCTGGACAATCAAAATCGCCGGCATATCTCTCGGAAATGCCGTTATTATATTATATATCGCTTCTGTTCCGCCTGTTGAAGCACCGATCGCAATGATAATATCGGAAAGGTTATTCCCCTTCTCCGTAACAAGGTTAGCCGAAACATAATCCTTTTTAAAACTGCCCACCTTGGCTGTGGAAGCAATCTTGATCTTGACAATCAACTCATTGATGAAGGATTTCATTCCGCCAGCTTTACTCATATCCGGCTTTGTAACAAAATCAACAGCCCCTGTATCTAATGCTTCAAATACATTCTTGCCGATAGAGCTGACAACGATAACCGGCAAAGGATACTGCGGCATCAGTTTCTTTAAAAATGCAATCCCGTCCATACGGGGCATTTCAACATCCAGTGTAACAACATCAGGTTTTAATTCTAATATTTTATCTCTTGCTATGAATGGATCTGAAGCAGTCCCTATTACTTCAATCCCGAAATCCTTGGCAATTTCTCTTGCCAAAGTTTCTCTAAATAAAAGTGAATCATCAACAATCAGAACTTTGATCCTTCGCGATACTTTCATTAAATCACCCCCCCTCTCTTTAATTTATTATACCAAAACATACGAGAATCTGCCATATAATTAATAGCAGACTCTTATAGTTTCTTAATATTTCATTAGTGCCTGGATGTTCAATTTGAAATGCAACAGGTAAG
>Ga0183099_1000519_pt1 | contig 28110 bp, 24 predicted proteins | sample Biomet1_FD_127788 | JGI IMG/M metagenome (GOLD analysis project Ga0183099, IMG submission 127788) | Microbial communities from bioreactor (seeded with anoxic lake sediment) at LBNL, California, USA - Biofuel metagenome 1 | ecosystem: Engineered > Bioreactor > Anaerobic > Unclassified ...
ATTTTCGGTTTTTCTAACGAAACAAATATCATTTTGTTTCTGTTAAAAAGAAATAAAAATCTGACGAAGTGAAGAAAATGGGCGACGAATTTACCTATTTTAATAAAGACCTTCGAGCCAGTTCATGAACTCAGGCACACGAATCCTACTGATAAGAACATCTTCTATGACAGGTGGTGTCAGCTTGATTTTCAAGCGACTATTGAAATGCTTTGAAACAGATTGCACGGAAACAATATTGGCAATGCATCCACGAGACAACCTGAAAAAGTTTTTAGGATCAATTTGTTCTTCCAGGGTGTCGAGCGACGTATCTGAAATGTAACGCTTGCCGGCCTTGTTAACAATAAAGGTGGCTTTTTCTTCCGAATAGAAGAATGCGATGTCGTCTGTATTGAGAATGATAATCTGATCGCTCTGCTTCACCACAAACCTTTTCTTGTATTCCTTAGCCGAACTTTTAACCAAAAGTTTTTCCAGAAGGCTGTAATCCGGACGGTTCTGCTGATTGATACGTATGGATTTTTCCACGGCACTTACAAAATCAGCATCATCAATGGGTTTGAGCAGATAATCGATGCTGTTCACCTTGAATGCCTGAATAGCATAGGTATTGTATGCGGTCGTAATGATAACGGGGACACTGACTGTCGTTTGACGGAAAATATCAAAACACTGACCATCGGATAACTCAACATCCATAAAAATCAGATCCGGGCGGTTTTGGCCCAACCATTTGACCGATCCCTGCACGGAATCCAGCTTGGCCATGATTTCCGAATCCGGAAAATGGGTCATAATCAGTTTTTCCAGTTGTATCTGTGCAGGAATTTCATCCTCTATGATTAGAATTTTCACTCGACTAATAATTTATGTGTTTTATTAATGTGTATCCACTCACCGGCAAACGGCCGAAAGTCCATCCCAGACACAGCAGGGACTATTTTTTATTCAAGACGAGTGGCAATTTAACAATAAATTTCTCTTCTGTCCTAATAATTGCAATTGATTTTTTGAAAAGGACCTTATACTGACCGTCAATGTTTTTCAGTCCAAGCTTGTTGGAAGCTTCGACACTCAAACGGGGCTGGTAGTTGTTTTCCACACAAAGCCAGCCATCCTTGACGTATATTCTCAAATACAAGGGAGCCTTGCTGTTGATGATATTGTGCTTGGTTGCGTTTTCGATAAGCAACTGAAGGCTGCACGGCACCACCAACACCTTTCTGTATTTATCCTCAATATCGATGGATATTTCCAACCCGTCGGTAAAACGTTCCTTAAGCAAGTCCAGATACATATTCGCAAATTCGAGCTCGTCTTCCAGAAAAACCACCGCATCGTTTTCCTTACTAAGCAAATACCGGTAAACCCCGGCCAGTTTCTTAATGTAGCTGCTGGCCCTTACCGAATCGGTCTGTACCAGATAATCAAGTACATTGAGACTGTTAAAAAGAAAATGCGGATTCAGTTGACGTTTCAGTTGGTCGTACTTGAACCTGGCCCTGTTCCTTTCGGAAATTTCCGCATCAAGCGCTCTCTTGTGAGATTTAAGATAGTACAAGACTATATCTGTCGCCCCCATGATGACAATATTCAGCATGGCCGATATCACAAAGAACACCTCCACCTGACGGCTGGCAAACAGTTCGCTCCAGGAATACATTTTCAGTTTGGGCAAGCACAACAGCAAGGTACTGACCAAGGACACCAGAATAAATGCCAACACGAAAAGCATAATCCTTCGGAGCGGATTCTCCCCCCAATTATAAAACTTATTGATATAGCGAATGGAAAAGAAACCCGAAAAGACCATGAACAAGGTAATGGGATATTCCTTGAACACCGTGTGCAACAAATCCAGGAAATTATACTGATAATCCGCCTTCAAATAGTTGAAGAGCTCCACATAGAAAATCCTGAAAAGCAATACGAATATTGCCAGCAAGAGGACTTCCCTCCATTTACTGTCTGATTTTTTGAAAAAAGTCATACACTATAGAATAAGGTACGGGCTATTCCTTGCCTTTCGTTCGCCTCACAATGAAATAGGTGATCCATCCAAGCAACTCTGTCACAAGGGTCGTAGTGATGATTTGGGCCGACATGTCTGTCACAGGCAAAAGAAAGAGCACCCATTTGGCTCCGACAGTGCCAAGAAAGAAGCCTGCAAAACAGGATATAAGTGTCAATGCAGTCGTAACATCCAGCGGATAATCATTCATCAGAGCAAGAAGTACAATCATGGATATAGTCAGTATCGTCAGGTATATACCCGGGTCTGATTGCTGGCTGGTAATGGCGGCTGCCAATACGGCGTGAGCGATGGCAAAGCCATGAATGATCACGTGAGCCGTCCTGTTTGGGTTGGAAAATATCTTCATCTCAGGCAGCAGATTTAGGTTATTGACATGCAATAATACGAAAAAGAAAACAATATTCGCTCAGAACCTAAACTATTTATAACTCTTCCTGGTCATCGTATTTCTGAAACAGGAAGTCGTTGTACGGGAAACGGGTAATATGAATGTCCTTAACCCTGGCATAGACTTTTTCCTTGAAAGCCTCCATATTCGAAAGCTCTTTGGCCGAGATAAATATACAATCATCGCTCATTTTGGACATCCAGCTCTGTTGAAGCTCCTCCAGCGTCACATTCTCACGGGTCCTGGGCGTAAGGTCATCGGGATCTTTCTCCACATGCCGAAAAGCATCGATTTTGTTGAAAACAAGGATCAGCGGTTTGTCCTGCACACCAAGATCGGCCAGCGTCTTGTTGACGACCTCAATCTGCTCTTCAAACCCGCCGTGGGAAATATCAACGATGTGCAGCAACAAGTCTGCTTCCCTTACCTCGTCAAGTGTTGACTTAAAGGATTCCACCAGGTCATGAGGCAACTTGCGTATAAACCCGACCGTATCGGTGAGCAGGAAAGGTAAGTTGTCGATGATCACCTTGCGAACCGTAGTGTCCAGCGTAGCGAACAGTTTATTCTCGGCAAAGACGTCGGACTTGCTGAGCACATTCATCAACGTCGACTTGCCGACATTCGTATATCCAACCAAGGCAACACGCACCATCTTTCCACGATTTTTACGCTGGGTAGCTTTTTGCTTGTCAATGTGGATCAATTCATCCTTCAGTCTGGAAATCTTATCCAGAATAATGCGTCGGTCGGTCTCAATCTGAGCTTCACCGGGCCCACGCATACCGATACCGCCACGCTGGCGTTCCAAATGGGTCCACAAACGAGTCAGGCGAGGCAACATGTATTTGTATTGCGCCAGTTCCACCTGCGTTTTTGCATGCGCAGTCTGCGCACGTTTGGCAAAAATATCGAGAATCAGGTTTGTCCTGTCCAAAATCTTTATTTTCAGCTCAGCCTCGAGGTTTCGCACCTGTTTTGATGATAAATCGTCGTCAAAGATGACCATGCCTATCTCATTTTCTTCCACAAAAGTCTTAATCTCCTCCAACTTTCCCGTCCCCACAAATGTTTTAGGGTTAGGGAAATCCAGGCGCTGGAGAAATGTCCTGACGGGTTCAGCTCCGGCCGTCTCGGCCAGAAAAGCCAGTTCGTCCAGATATTCATTCGCTTTGTTTTCAGGTTGGTCTGGTGTTATCAGCCCGACCAGGACTGTTTTTTCCGTTTCCGGCTCTTGTTTCAATTGGTCAAACATGCAATGGGTATTTGGGTGCAAATATAAGCTAAAGAAATCAGATAACTCATAGTGAGTCACTATAAAAAGGGTGTTGTACGGATGCCGTTTTTGCAGTCTCCCGTTTTTTTTGTTTACTTTGTATAAATTTCCCGCGCTTTCTACCCGCGGATTCTCTTAAGGTATAAACTTAAATATTAGAATTATGGAAGGTCCTATATTTTGGATAGGTTTTTTTGTTTTTGTCATCATCATGCTGGCGCTCGACCTTTTTGTCTTTCACAAAAAGAATGAAGTCATCAAAGTAAAAAGCGCCCTTTTGTGGAGTGCTTTCTGGATTGGCCTGGCGCTCGCTTTCAACCTAGTCGTATATCTCACATTGGGCAAAGTTAAAGCCCTGGAATTTTTCACTGGATACCTAATAGAAGAATCTCTAAGCATAGATAACCTCTTTGTTTTCATCATGATTTTCGGTTTCTTCAAGATAGACCCGAAGTACCAGCACAACGTCTTGTTCTGGGGTATCATTGGTGCCATTGTCTTTAGGGCCATTTTCATTTTTGCCGGTGTCGCCCTGATTTCAAAATTTGCTTGGATCATGTACATTTTCGGTGCTTTCCTGGTTTACACAGGTCTCAAGATGCTCATCGAGAAGAAAGAATCTTCCGAGTTCAACCCCAACGAGAACGTTGTCATCAAGACCTTCCGCAAGGTTTTTCCCGTTATAGACGACATGTCACAGCCTCACTTTTTTGTCAAAAAGGACGGCAAGGCTTATGCCACCACGTTTTTTGTAGCCTTGTTGTTCATCGAAGCTTCCGATGTGATATTTGCGGTTGACTCCATTCCGGCAGTACTTTCTGTCTCAACAGACGTATTCATTGTGTACACCTCAAACATTTTCGCCATCCTTGGTTTGCGATCCCTTTATTTCGCACTGAGCGGCATCATGCCGTTCTTCCATTACCTGAAATATGCACTTGCCGGAATCTTGACTTTTATCGGAGCCAAAATGTGCATTAACGAATTTACGGGCGAATTCGGATATGACTTCCATATTTCCAACACGGCATCCCTCGGTGTGATCGTCCTCTTGCTTGCCATCTCCATTTTTGCATCTATCACTCTCAAAAAGAAAGAAGAAGAGGAAGAAAACTTACAAAAGCCGGAATAAAATTTTGTTTTTTAGTCTTTTTTAGATTTTTGCAAGCATACCAGACCTAAAAATCGTCACATTTTAACACTTAAAAGGAGCTTTCCGACCTCTGCAAGCCCCTGGAATATGCATTTTTAGACCTTTTTTTAAGAAAGAGTAACAAATTTTTGGCAATTTTGCTTACAATTTGTTACTCTTTTCTTTTTAGTGCCCACAAAAAAGATTATATATCTGATAAACAGCATTTTAAATTATTTAAAATTTGTAAAATTTACGGCATTTAGGCCTTCCTAAAAGAGCTTAAATTTTCCGATTCTATGTTTTTGCTTACATTTTGATATATTATTTTTTGAATATATTTGCATTTTGCAATTCAAACCTATTGTTTTTTAGATTTCCAAAATCTACATTTGTATGTCGACTGTTAAAATTCGACAAATAAACTGAGATAAACAAAATAACTGTTAAATTATGAGAAAACTAACTTTTCTACTGATGTGCCTTCTCACCCTCGGCACCGGTGTAGTTAATGCTCAATCAAAAACCATCTCCGGGAAAGTGATTTCCGCAGAAGATGGAGAACCAATTATCGGAGCAACCGTACGGGTAGTTGGTACCAGCATTGGCGCCCCTACCAATGACAATGGTAATTTCACGATTCAAGTTCCTGAAACAGGATCAACCCTACACTTTACATACATGGGTATGAAAGCGGTAGACGCAGCAGCCCAAAACGGCATGGTCGTTAAAATGGAGGCAGACAGACTTCAGATTGAAGAAGTGGTCGTAACCGCTATGGGTATTTCCAAAAGCAAAAAATCACTGGGTTATGCCACACAAGACCTGAAATCAGAAGAGCTGACCAGAGCGGCAAGCACCAATGTAGCTTCTGCTTTGCAAGGTAAGGTCTCTGGTGTTGAAATCCAGCCTTCTTCTGGTATGCCGGGTGCATCTTCCAAGATCACCATCCGTGGTTCACGCTCATTCACAGGAGATAATACTCCTTTGTACGTAGTGGACGGCATGCCGATTTCATCAACATCCGATATCTCTACCCTAAACTCTGTAACTGGTACTGACTATGCTAACCGCGCCATCGATATTGACCCCAACGACATCGAAAGCATCAACGTATTGAAAGGCCAGGCTGCATCTGCATTATACGGTATGCGTGCCACCAACGGTGTGATCCTTATCACCACCAAGAGCGGCAAAGGTGCCCGTAGCTCAAAGCCGGAAATAACATTCAATACCAATTATTCTTCGGATGTCATTTCCGTTTTACCTGAGTTCCAAAGCACTTATGCACAAGGTACAGGTGGAAAATACGATCCAACCTCTTCTTTCAGTTGGGGACCGACTATTTCCGAATTACCAAACGATGCTGAAATCATAGAAGACGGAGAAGTGACCACAGACGGTTATGGCGGTAACACAGACAACGTTTACACACGGGCATACGGCTTGCATCCCGGACAGTACTACGTACCTCAGCGCGCCAAAGCCGGTTTGGATCCCTGGGCAACCCCACAAACCTATAACAACGTAAAAGATTTCTTCCAGACCGGTTATACCTGGAGCAACTCACTCAATGTGGCTCAAAGTCTTGATAAAGGACATTACTCCTTTTCTCTGGGCAATACCACCTCAGATGGTATTATCCCTACTACCGGAATGGACAGATACAACGCAAAACTAAATGCAGAGCTTAAGCTAAATCCATCTTTCACAACCGGATTTACAGGAAATTTTTCCATCACCAACATCGCCAAGCAATCCTCTGCCAACGATGGTATTGTGGCCACCGTTTACGGAGCACCTGCCAGCTACGATCTTGCCGGAATTCCCAGCTACTACGAGGGGGCACCGTACAAGCAAAATACGTATCGCGGTACAGGTGGTTTTGACGGAGCTTACTGGTCTCTTGACAACAACAGCTTTACCGAAAAATCTCAGCGTTTCTTCGGCAATGCTTATCTGAAATACAACACCGACTTTGGCACCGACAATCAGAAACTGGATGTCAAGTACCAACTGGGCGATGATTCTTATATCACCAATTATAAGGACATTTGGGGTTATGGTCACTCCAACGGTTTAGGCTCAGCCGAAGAGTATGCCTACACCGTCAACGAATTTAACTCTTTGTTGACTGCAGCTTACACCTGGAAAATCAACGAAGATTTCGACTTTGACGCTTTGGTAGGTAATGAATTTGTTCAAAAGAACACCAATTACAACTACACCTATGGCGGCAATTTCAACTTTGGCGGATGGAACCACATGAGCAATGCTTCTGTCTATTCATCCAATTCTTCAGCACGTAGCCAGCGCAGTGTCGGAAACTTTGCAAACGCATCCGTCGCCTATAAGAATATGCTGTACTTAAGCGCAACAGGACGCAACGACATCGTTTCCCAAATGCCCAGAAACAATCGTTCCTTCTTCTATCCGTCCGTATCTCTGGGGTATATCTTCACTGAAATGGACGCACTGAAAAACGATGTGCTGAATTATGGTAAAATCCGCTTATCCTACGCGGAAGTTGGCCAGGCTGGTAACTATTACGACACCTACTACACCACCCCGACTTATGGAGGCGGTTTCTCCTCCGGTACACCGATCATGTATCCGCTGGGAAGTATCGTAGCTTACACTCCTTACAACTATGTTTACGACCCGAATCTAAAACCTCAGAACACCAAAACTTACGAAATTGGTACAGATCTGAACTTCCTGAACGGTTTGGTTTCCCTGAGCTATACCTATTCCCGTCAGAATGTGAAAGACCAGATCTTTGATGTTCCATTGGCCGGTTCTACAGGTTCAAGCTACATGATCACCAACGGCGGATCCATCCATACCAACACGCATGAAGTCACTTTGGGCTTCAATCCGATCAACACCAAGAACGTAAAATGGGATTTTGGCTTTAACTTCTCCAAAATTGACAACTTTGTGGACAAACTTGCCGAAGGTGTTAACAGCATTTTCCTCGGCGGTTTCGTAGAACCACAGGTTAGAGCAGGTATCGGTTACAAATTCCCGGTTATCTACGGTGTAAGCTACTTACGCAACGATGCAGGACAAATTGTTGTAGATGCCGACGGTTTCCCACAGGCTGGCGAAGAAAAGGTGATCGGCACCGTATCTCCCGACTTCACTTTGGGCTTCAACACTTCTCTCCAGTTGTATAAAGCAAGACTTTCTGCCGTCATCGACTGGAAGCAAGGAGGTCAGATGTACAGCGGAACTTCCGGTTTGTTGGATTACTACGGCAGAAGCCAGCGTTCCGCAGACTTACGTTCTTCTGAATCCTTTATTTTCCCATTGGCAGCTGTAAAAGAAGTCACAGATGCCAGCGGCAATGTCACCTATGAAAAAAATGACATCGAAATAGCAGGTTCAGATGCTCAGTCCTATTATACTACATTGAATGACATTTCTGAATCCATGATCTTCGACAACTCTTTTGTAAAACTTCGTGAAATAGCCTTGAGCTATCCTGTTTATGCAAAGTCAGGTTTGAATGTCAATTTAAGCGTTTTCGCAAGAAACATTCTTTTGTGGTCTGAGTTCAAGGATCTCGATCCTGAATGCAGTCAGGGTAACACCAACATGGCCGGAGCATTTGAGCGTTTCTCACTCCCGGGAACTTCGAGCTATGGCTTTGGATTGAACATTAAATTTTAATAGACTATCAATATGAAAAAATATATTACTACCGGCAAAGGATTGCTTGCTGCCCTGCTAATGGGCGTCGCAATGGCTTCGTGCTCCGAAAATGCCATGGATGCTGTCAACAACGACACCAACCATACCAAGGATGCACCTTCCAAGTTTATTCTTGCAGATGTACTCACATCAACTGCATTTAACAATATTGGAGGAGATTTCAGCACCTACACTTCATGCTACATCGAACACGAAGTGGGTGTCTACAACCAGCTGTACAATGCAGAAACCCGTTCCAACGAACCTTCTGCTGCATCTACCTTTAACAACACCTGGGGTACTTGCTATACCGCCCTTAAGAATGCCAGGATCGTCATTGACAAATGTTCTGCCGGCGGTTCTCAGGAAGGCAATGCCGTAACCAAAGGTATCGCTGAGGTACTTGCTGCCTACAACTCTGCACTCATTGCCGACTTGTTCGGAGATGCTCCCTGGAGCGAAGCTGCCATCATCGATGAATCGGGATTACCAGTGAAAATGACCCCAAAGATTGACAAACAAGAAGATATCTACAAGGGCGTGATGGATTACATCAACGCAGCCATCACTGACCTTCAGGGAGAAGATGCACATATTTCCGGCGGCGTTGGAAACTACGACCTCCTCTACAAAGGAGACCAAGAGGCTTGGCTCAAGTTGGCTTACGGTTTGAAAGCTCGCTATACCATGAGGTTGCTCAAGCGTTCAACCAATCCAACGACCGATCTGAACAACATCCTCACCTACCTGGACAATTCTTTTACCGAGGTTGGCGAACAGGCTGCATTCAACGTATACGACGCCAGCAACCTGAACCCGCTGTTCGACTTCCAGTGGAGCCGCGACTATCTGGCTGCCAGCAAGAGCCTGGCTCAAAAATTAATTGCCAGAAACGACCCGCGTCTTCGTCGTGAATTCATTTCCGCCAGTTGGTATCAGATCAAAGGATCGAGCGACACAAGATACAGAATGGCTCCGAACGGTGCTCCTCAACAAAGGCAGTACTATTACAACACGTCTGTATTCACCTTCGCTCAAACCGCTTCCACCATGTTCATGAGCTATCACGAAGCGCTGTTCCTGAGAGCTGAAGCTCTTTGCCGCTTAAATCGTTCCGACGAAGCACTTCCCATCCTGAAGGAAGCTGTTGTAGCAGCTATTGCCAACACCGAAGCCAGTGTCGCCGCAGCCATGAATGCTCCTACCATTCTCGAATACGGAGGCCTTGCCGAAACATCGGCTGCCATCACGACGGAAGAAGCAGAGAGCTATTTCGATACCTACGTTAAACCATTGTTTACGGCAAATCCATTGCAAGAAACCATGATCCAGAAATACCTGGCATTTTTCGGTGCATCCGGGGAAGCTACGGAATGCTATTCCGACGTACGTCGTTTGAAAGCCCTTGGTGAAAATTTCATCACGCTGAGCAACCCTGAAACGGCTAAATTCCCGCTTCGTTTGCCATACGGTAACGACGATACCACCACCAACCCAGAAGTTAAAGCCGCTTACGGCAATGGACAATACGTCTACACCGAACCGGTTTGGTGGGCAGGCGGTACAAAATAAACCACATTAAACCATCTATTCCAAGAGAGCGTTCCTACGGGGGCGCTCTCTTTTTTTCTGATAGGGTTTATAAGGCTGCAACGACACACTCCGGACTGATTCGTGATCTGTAAGTAGCGTTTTATGCTCCCGGAACAAATAGGCCTATGCTGCGACCCAGGGGTTACCCTGCTCCGAAACAAGCATTCATGAAGGATATTTAAGCTTTTACAAACGTCAGCGAATTCTCCTCACTCTGATAAAAACAAACGCGTCCTGCAGGCTTAAAAGCTGCAGGACGCGTTTGTTTAACGGAAGAAAACCCCGACTGAAGATTAGTTCACTTCAATAACCAGATAACGGGAAATTTCCCAAAACTTGGCAGGATTGTTGATCTTAAGCACCAAATAATTGTTCACCCTTTCAAGAGAGTAGCTGCTGGCAGGATGGTTGGTCAGCAATTTGGCTTTTTTCGAATAAAGCGATATCTCATTCAGGTTTCTGGAGTCGGCTTCCAGAAAATAGCTCTTGTTAAAACCGTCTTCAAGCAGGCCTTTCTTGGTGTAGATTTGCTGCTCTTTCAATTCCTTGCGGGTACCGAAAACATACCAGACTTTGTTTAGCTGTTTATCCTGAGAATTGAGTTGTTCCTCTTTCTTGGAAACATTGGACTGCAAATCCTCAACATTGGTATTGAGCGATGCAACCAGCTGATCGAGTTCCTGAATGCGCACATCTTTCAAGGCAAGTTCTTCACGGAGTTTTGTGATGACCTGAGTGTGTTCCTCCACTTTCTTGTTGAGTCGTTCAATCAGTTTTTTCAGATCTTTCGAAGCACCCTTGCTTCTGGCCAGTTGTTTCTTAAGGCTGGCAATTTGTTTTCTATTGTCTGTCAGAGTCGTCTTGATCAAATCCAGGTCTTCAACAATGCGCGACATACTGTCATCTGTTATCTGTTCCTGGCCTGTCTGGAACGTTACGTAGTTTTCAGCTTCCTTGATCTGATCGAAATTATCTTCAATCAGGTTCATCACTGACATCACTTGATTCAATTGCGCGGTCTTCTTTTGTTCTTCGAGCAAGAGGGAGTCCTTTTCCTGCTCCAACGACTTATAAGCATCCGTCTTGTAATTGCAGCTTGTAAATACCGCAGGTACCATCAAGCATAACATCCATTTTTTCATACTTTCTTTTCCACTTAATTTTTTAGAACTCACACTTCCATATATGTAAAATCAAAAATCTTTCTCTTTGAAGGGCTTTTCATTCAGACCTGCAACAACCAGAACAAATTCGCCGCGCGGTTCGTTCTCTGTAAAATGCACAATCAACTCAGCCAGAGTGCCACGGACAGTCTGCTCATAAATCTTGCTAATCTCACGCGTAACGGAAGCCGTACGGTCGGGTCCGCAAAATTCAGTAAGCTGGGTCAGGGTTTTTACCACCCTATAAGGCGATTCGTACAAGATAAAGCTTACGGGCAAAACCGCAAGCTCCCTAAGCCTGGTTTGCCTTCCTTTCTTGGGAGGCAGAAAGCCCTCAAAATGAAACCGGTCGTTGGGTAAACCTGAATCTACCAATGCCGGAACAAAGGCCGTCGCTCCCGGTAAACACTCCACTTCTACGCCCATCTGTACACATTGCCTGACCAAGAGGAAACCAGGATCCGAGATGCAAGGCGTACCGGCATCGGAAACCAGCGCAATGTTCTCTCCAGCCAGGATGCGGGAAGCAAACTGCTCTGCAGTCTGATGCTCGTTAAACTTGTGGTGGGACATCATACGGGTCTGAATATCGTAATGCTTCAGCAAGTGGGATGTAGTACGGGTATCTTCGGCAAGGATGAGATCCACTTCCTTCAAGACCCGGAGTGCCCTGAGAGTAATGTCTTCCAAATTTCCGACAGGGGTCGGCACCAAAATAAGTTTTGCCATAATGTCAATGGGATTGGTTATCTCCTGCAAAATTTGCAAAATGCATATTGAGCATCTGGCAAAAATCGTGGAAAGTTTCCGATTCTTCATCGATGATGCAGGTATTGCGCATAAAATCAAGCGCCTCCTCCAAGGATTGAGTCTGATTGATGAGAGAAAACGCTTCGGACATTTTTTGCGAATCATTTTCAAAAAAAGCCCTTTGGAAACGGAACTTGTCGTTTAGCGTCAAAGACTTGCTCAAGTCGGCCAGCCGCAACTCTCCAAGCTGTTCATTGACACGCTTCACCGAAGTTGAAAAGGCCTCATCGTACACGAGAGACGAAACAGGTTCGTCTTCCTCCTCTGAATCCGGATCTTCTTCAAAATCGGTTTCACCTTCGTCCTCCTCTTCGTCCAAATCCTCGCTCTTTGCTTCTGTCACTAATTCAGATGGCGAACAGCTTTCTGCAAAAGTCACCTCCTCAACCGGAAAAGAAGAAACCAGTGTTTCTTCTTCCTCTTCAAATAAAGGTTCAACAGGAGTAGACAAAGCGAGGCGTGAAATAGAATCAGCCTTTGCGGAAATGAGCTCAAGCAGCTCGGCAGGAAAACCAGGGACTTTGGCCAAACCTCTGATTAAAAGATTTAATTCTGCCAGTTCATTGCGAAGTTCCTTTTCCGAATCCATATCATTAAAGTTAGAGCCTCAAAATTAGTAAAAAAATCAGAGCGCAAGTAAAAAATGTTCCATATCCTTGCGGATCTGAAACCGGTCGGCATCAGCGTTGTTTACCATCAGTACAACAACGTATGATTTACCGTTTTGTTCATAATATCCTGCATAAGAAGTAACAGACTGAACCGATCCACTCTTGAGCCGGAGTTTGCCTTCCAACGCCGTGCCTTTCAGGAAACCGGCCACCGACCCCTCCTTACCAGCCCACGGAAAGGCAGACTTATACACAGAGGCATACGGACTTTTTTCCGACATATACCGGAGCATCTGGGCAAGAAAAGCAGGAGAGACACGGTCATTGGGGGAAAGTCCGCAAGCATCGGAGAGCGACAGGGCTGAAACGTCCAGCCCCTTTTTCTGCCAGAAATCCCGTACAACCTTGATACCATCCTTGGCCGTAGCGGGCTTTCCATAGACAGACAAAGCCAAATGCCTCAATAAATATTCCGTATAAAGATTGTCGCTCTTAACCTGAATAATGCGGATCATCTGCGAGAGCGGTATAGAATAGGTTTTCTCCAGAATCTTAGCCGGTAAAGCAGAAAGCCTGTCTGCATCGGCCAACTGCCGGAGTGACACTGGGTTTCCTTCCACGCGGACTCCATTCTTTTCGAGCTCCTCACCAAAACGTCCAGCCAGGAAAAAAGGAGGATCAGGAATGTCTCCCTTGATCACAAAACGGGAACGGTTGGAGGGCATGGTTCCAAAAAGACTTCTTGCCCACTGATAGGGTACTCCATAGAAATACGCACTGTCCAGGTTGTTGTTGACCGCCTTCAGATGGTTGTCTATGGTGAGCAACGGCAACTCCGGCCTGACCGAAAGAATTTCCGGCCTGGAACCGGCGGCTGCGGAACGAAGTTCCAGCTGAAAACTATTGTCATAGACTCCAAGGCCATAAATACCTGCAGCATAATAGTTTCCCATATCTTCCCACAACCAGTAGGGAGAAACCGGTTCATCATCAAAAATGCTGGCATCTGCAATGATTCGACCTTTAACAGTCTTGATGCCGGCTATCTTGACAGCCTTGACCCACTGATCAAGAAAAGCATCGGAATCACCGTCCACTTGACGCGATCCGAGGCTTGGGTCTCCTCCACCCCTGATCCACAGATCGCCATCAAGTACACCATTTACAAGAGAACCCGTGTATTCGATTCTAGTCTCAAAACGGCAATCAGGCCCAAGAATCTCAAGCGCCGCTGCCGTTGTAACAAGCTTGACTACCGAGGCAGGCTGCAACGATCTTTGTTCATTTAGCCCGGCAATCCTTTTGGAATTAGACAGATCAAGCACGCATATCCCTACAGAAGCATGCTCGTAAGCTTTCTTCCTGAACATGGCCGTGTTCTGTCCTTGCACCTGTACCAGCAGGCAAAGAAAAATCAAAGTATGGAGAAATCTTCGCAACATCGGTTCATTTTTCTGCAAATATAGAAGGAAAATATTGAAAGTGTTTCAGATATTGAGAACCAATGGCTATCGACAGGCTTAGCCGATACATAAAATAAACATGAAAATACAGAAATTTGAAAATAAATGTATCTTTGCTAAAAACACATTCCCATGAGTATAAACAGCAGGAAACCCTTTACCCTGGACCGGGTTGTCCGTATCATCATCGGACTCGTGATCCTGATCGCCACAGGTTTGCTTGTGCACAGATTGAGCAGCGTGCTCCTTCCTTTTCTGATTGCCTGGTTGCTTGCCTACCTGATGTACCCTGTTCTCAGTTTCTTCCAGTACACACTCAAACTCAGAAACCGTATCCTCTCGGTTGCAGCCACGCTCCTATCCGTTTTTGGCAGCCTGTTTCTGATCGGATACCTGATTATTCCACCCATCATCGATGAAACCGAAAAAGCAGGCCTGATTATCAGCCGCTTCCTGAGCGACCCTCAATACGGATGGAACATCCCACCTGCGCTCCTGGAAACCATACAAAACTTTCTCAACAACATTGACATACAAAGCCAACTAAACTATCCTAACATTGAAGAACTCGTAAAAGGCCTTCTTCCCCAAATCTGGGACGTCGTCACCGGAGCCGGAAGCATGGTTCTCAACCTGCTCATCGTCTTCATGGTACTGCTGTACCTCATCTTTATCCTAAAGGATTACGAGAAAATTTCGAAGGAGTGGATAAAACTGATTCCCATACATTACCGTCCTTTCATCCATCAGGTCGGCGAGGATGTTAAAAAAGGGATGAACAGCTACTTTCGAGGTCAGGGTCTGATTGCCGTAATCAACTGCATACTGTTTTCCATTGGGTTCAGTATCATCGGCCTTCCGCTGGCCATTGTGCTCGGTATCTGTGCCGGCCTTCTCAATATGGTTCCATACATGCAAACCTTTGCCATCATTCCGGGCGTCATGTTGGCCGCCATCAAGGCTTCCGAATACGACCAGAATTTTTTCTGGGTAGCCCTGTCGGTATTAGCCGTATTCGCTGTTATCCAGGTTTTGGAAGATCTGATACTCACACCAAAGATCATGGGGGATGCCACGGGACTAAACCCGGCAGTCATCCTTCTTTCTCTTTCCATCTGGGGATCCTTGTTCGGAGTTGTCGGAATGATTATAGCACTACCAATGACCAGCCTGATCATTTCCTACTATGAACGATTCGTCATAGCCGGAGAGCTGATAGAAGATTTGGTATCGTCCAAACAGGAAGATACAGACGATCCTGAACCCTCTCAAAATAATACTCAGAAAGAGATCTCGGAATAGCAGGCTATTTTACAGCCAAACGGTAAGTCTTGTTTTTGGAACCTTCCTTGACCCTGATCACCAGGCTGTCCACGTTGGATCTTTCAGGAAAGGTAGACAAAGGAAAGGATGCCAGTGCTGTGACCTTTTTATCATAGGCATCCCCATTGGCATTATGCCCAAAAGTCATATAAGCTTTCCGCCTGGACACAGAATCCTGCACCAGCTGAATGCTGTGTTTGATATCCGAATCTTCGGAATATCCGTAAGTAAATTCAAAATTCAGATAGCTTCCCCCGAACCATGGCTTCCCGACCAGCCAGAGCGGATCGGCAAGCCTGTCCGTGAAGCTGCCGGGCGTTACCACATCCTTGATCAAGACTGGTAACATATCCTTAATTTCGACCATGGATTCTTCTCCCGACAAAGAGTTTCCTTCAAGCTTTACATAAGTAACCCGAAAGCGTTGTCCAGCCTTGTAGGTCGCCACATCCAGCGAAGAAGAAGGATAAAGTGTAGCACCGCCGTCGGAAAAAAGATACAGCGTGCTACCTTGCTCCTTAATATCACAAAGATCAACAATATAGCTTGTTTCATTTTGATCACAGGCAATAGTCGCAACAGACAGAAATGCGAGTAAAAAGCTATTTGTTAAACATTTGTGCATCCGTAGATCTATTAGCGTACAATGGAGAAAACTTTTCCATCTGCGGATCTAGCCACAAACAGAGAAGCCTCTCTTTTCTTTGGAGCACCGGAATAAGGGCCTGAATAAGGAAATCCATAGTTGGTTTCATACAGTCCTGTACCGACAGACCTGTCATTCCATATAACACTCAGTTTAACCGTATCAGCAGCAGGAAAATCGGTGATAAGCTGACTCATGTTGAAACTGACGAAATTCGAGTGTACATAAGAGCTTAAGGTTTTCGACTGATATCTCAGTTCAAACTTGGCTGTCGGAATGGTTGCACCCGTATTGGTTTCTTCTCCTTTGAGACGAATCAACTCATAGGAATTGTCGGATGTGAGCGGAGCATAAGTACGAAAAAAGGTATTGAGGTAATTACCGGTAAGCAAAAAGCCGGAAACATCAAACAAATCCTGTTCATATTCCGTATATGGATCCGTTGCACCTGCCTCGACAGTGACATAATCCTTAACGGACATCTTTGCATAACTGTTCAGCTTGACCTGATAGGTTTTGGAACTGCTTACACCAGTCGTATCGGTAACATCATAGGCAAGATAATAACGTACGCCGGAAGTAAAAACAACTCCGGTATCGGTGCTTATCTTATTGGTACAAGATAAAATGTACCCATCGTCGGTTCTAAATACAGGATAATCCCCAACCGCTACCGCTGTGGCAACCCATTCACTGGAAAGAGTAGAGGTACTGTCATCATTATTACTATCATTAAAACAGGAAGTCAGCGAAAGGAGAACAATGGAAAGCGGTAATGCCAAAAAGAACTTATTCATGATAAAGAGTTGGAAAAAATTTAAACATCAGGTTGACAAAAAAGCATATTTCTTCACCTGCATCAGCAGTGTGAAGAAATTTATTTATCTCACACGGAGAATAAATCCAGATTAATATCCAATGCCTGATTCTGCTTCCAGTTTATTTTTCAATGGATTGGAATACATTTCAAGCATGCGCTTACGAAGAAAATCCTCATCCTTGTTCTTGAGTTCAATCTTATCCAACTGCTGCTTCAAATAATCTATAAAACGATCCCGTTCTGTGGCAGAGTAACTATTGGAAAAACGATCAAGACCATCCAGTAAATCAGCTGCTACATAATTTCCCGGATACAAATGATAATTGCGATGAATACGGTTATCCATCAACTTCGCTACTTTTTCAAACAATTCATTCTTGTGCATACCCACCTCCATTTTTATGAGTTCATCTGAGATGCATGGGCTGACCTTGTAAAAAACACGACCTTTATAACCCATGAGACCGGTCTGCATATTCTCGATATCATCCTTTTGAGTTTTCCTGTAATCAGGATTATCCCGCTTCAATTGCATTTCCCTAGCCTTGAGATAATCGCAAGGATCGTACTCATAGGATATAGAAACCGGTACTATGTTCATAGATGCAAGATTCTCCAAAACGCTACCGGAACCGCCAAGATTTAACATCTTCAAAACGCTTTCCTGCGTGCGGTCGTCTGCATCTTTTGCACGTCCCTCCCGTTGGGCTATCCAGATGGATTGATTTCTCTCGGAAATGGTGTAATGCATATAGGAAGACAGCTCTATGGAGGCCCCCAATTGCTGGCGAACCGGAAGCCCGCGTTTTACCAGAAAGCTTTTGTTGATTCTCACAACATCGCTAATCCAGGGATAAGCCAGCAGATTGTCTCCAATGGCTATTTCGAACGTTTCCATATTCTTCTCAATCAGCAAAATGTCCAGAAAGGCAGAATCGAGAATAATATCCCGGTGATTGGATACAAAAGTATAGGATTTGGATTTGTCAAGATACTTAAATCCGGACAAGTCCAATGAGTCGGTCGATTTTTTAGCCACATTGCGCAAAAGCATGTGCATAATCTTGACCTGAAACTCGTTGATGGTTTTCAACTGTCGCAGCTGTTCTTTCAGCGCTTCCACAGACATATCCTGAGCCAGAAAAGGCAGAATAGCACAAAAACGCGGATCCTTCAATAGGCGGGTTATAACTTCAGGCAATTCCTCGTCTCTGAACGGACGGATGTCATCGTATTTCTGAGTTTCCATAGTATAAATATTATATTGCTACTGAAAAACTGTCTTCAATGATATCAGCCATAACATCAGCCATGATCAGGCCTGCTGCTGCAACCTGCTGGGGAATGAAGCTGGTGGCTGTCATGCCGGGAGTGGTATTCACCTCAAGTAATTTGATACCATCATCGGTAATGATGTAGTCGGCCCTAATGATTCCCTTACATCCAAGAATATCATAAATCAGCGATGTTATGGACTGGATGCGGTCACGAGTATCGTCTGAAATACGGGCCGGGGTTATTTCACGGACCTGGCCTTTGTATTTGGCATCGTAATCAAAAAATTCGTTCTGGCTCACCACTTCCGTGATGGGCAGAAGGCAAGCTCCTTTCGCCGTCTTGTAGCAACCGCTGGTCACTTCCGTTCCACTCATGAACGATTCAATAATCACCTCAGGGCCTTCGGCAAAAGCCTTCGCAACGGCACCCTGTATTTCCTCGGCCTTCTTGACCTTGGTAACCCCAAAGCTGGAACCTCCGACATTGCACTTGATGAAACAAGGCAGGCCTACAGCCTCAATCACCTGACTGTCGCTGATGGTTTGTCCTCTGCGGAGCAATACCGATTCGGCCACTTTAACACCAAAACCCTTAAGGTATTGGTTGCAGGTAAATTTATTAAAAGTAACAGCTGCAGCCAAAACGCCACAACAACTGTAAGGCAAGCCAATCAGGTCAAAATACCCTTGCAGGCGGCCATCTTCTCCGGGAGTACCATGGATCGTAATCCAGGCAAAATCAAAAGTGATTTTTTCACCTTTGCTTACAAAACTGAAATCGTTTTTTTCAATGGGTGCTGTTTCCTCCTTGTTCTCATCAAGGCGCGCATACCAGTTACTACTTTGAATCACAACAATCCAAACCTTATACACCGACTTGTCGATGAAGGAATATAAACCCTGGGCACTTTTCAGGGAAACTTGCATCTCTGAGGAATCACCTCCGCAAACGATAGCGATTTTACGACTTTTCATCTCTTTATTCATCTATATCCTTGGAGGAAGCATAGCCCCTCCATTTTTCAATAAGTAATTGCATATCTTCGGGCAACGGACATTCAAAACTCAGCTCCTCTCCCGTTACCGGATGTTTAAATCCAAGCGTCCTTGCATGCAACGCCTGACGAGGACAAATATCGAAACAATTTCTGACAAATTGTTTATATTTTGCAAAAGTTGTGCCTTTAAGAATCTCATTTCCGCCATACCTTTCATCGTTGAACAGAGGGTGTCCGATATGTTTCATGTGAGCACGTATCTGATGGGTCCTTCCCGTCTCCAGCTGACACTCCACAAGGGTGACATATCCCAGTCGTTCAAGCACCCTGTAATGGGTAACGGCAGGCTTGCCCTGCTCTCCATCGGGAAAAACATTCATCATGAGGCGATTCCGGAGATCCCGTCCGATATTGCCGGTTATGGTACCGCTTTCATTCTCCAGTCTGCCCCAGACCAGAGCCGTATACTTGCGCTGGGTGGTCTTGTGGAAAAACTGCCAGCCCAAGTTGGTCTTGGCATCCGGATTTTTGGCTATCACCAATAAACCCGAGGTGTTCTTGTCTATACGATGCACCAGCCCCGGACGGGGATCATCGGTCGCAAATCGGGTATCCTCCCTGAAATGCCAGGCCAAACCATTCACCAGCGTACCGGTATAGTTCCCGTGCCCGGGATGCACCACCATTCCTGCCGGTTTATTGACAACCAACACGTCGGAGTCTTCATACACAATATTAAGAGGAATATCTTCAGGCACAAGATCTGTATCAACAGGCGGCCTGGTCACCATAACCGAAACCACATCAAGTGGTTTTACGCGATAGCTGGACTTGACGGACTTCCCGTTCACCAGCACATATCCGGCATCGGCCGCATCCTGAATACGGTTGCGGGAAACTTTCGTAATACGGCATACGAGAAACTTGTCTATGCGAAGCAGCGTCTGGCCAGGATCGGCCACAAAACGATATTGTTCATACAATTTGTCATCCGATCCGTCAGAGACCTCCAAAAGATCCTCATCGTTGGTATCGGGATCATCAGGGTCTTCGATCTCTTCGAAAAAATTGTCTTGCATATATTCTTTACTATTCGACGCCTAAAGTATCCTCAGGAACAAATATTTCTTCCGGAACAGACAATAGGTCAATGTCATTGGTCATCCACAAGTCAATTTTCTTGCCCATGCTGGTGGAGCTACCGGTTATCGGACTTTGTTTGTAAATCTGATACGTTTTGGCATCTTCCGACGATTTAGGAACAGGTTGGTAATGGATTTCACCGATATTCAAATTGCTGGAATGAGCGGTCACATTGGCTTCATCCAGGTAAAGACCGTGCAAGGTTGGAACCACGATAAGCCCCTCATCGGTGGAGCTCTCTCCCACCACCAAGGTTACAGAAGACCCTTTGGGCAGCTTGTACCCTGCGGGCAAGCTCTTGCCTCTATAAGTAACACCCAGCACCAGATCTCTGTATTCAGAAGGCATATAGCTGATATCGCTCACCCGGAAACCCGCAGCTTCAAGCGTAGCCACAGCCTGACGCTGCGAACAGTCCTTGACATCGGGCAATACGATCCTTTCTTCGGATGAAGCGTTGATGGTGAGGAATATGATCCGGTTATCCTTGACATGGGCACCGGGTATCGGCTTCTGCTCAATGATGGCACCGGGTAACATACCTACAATGCGTACGGAATCGACCACTTTGTAGCGCAAACCTTTTTTCTCGAAAAAAGGAGCCGCCTCCGAGACAGTCAGAGAAGACACATCGGGTACGGTAATGACAGAATCGTGATGGGTATATTTGTTCAACGAAGCCATCACGATGGCAATCAAAAATGCTATTACAACCGCGAAAATCAACAGATTCTTAAGAATACGTTTGGAAGTGTCGCTCATAAGTGATTTATTATTTTTGAAAGCTCAAAAATACGAAAAAAACCAAACTATAAGGTAATGTCTTAAAAACAAAAAAAGTAAAGACATGATGGTCTTTACTTTTATATCTTTTGGCAGCTAAAGAATCTTATCCTCTCAAACGCTCTTCATCTGAAACGGTTAATTTCTTACGACCGTTTGCACGGCGGTTAGCTAAAACGCGACGACCGTTTGCCGTTGCCATTCTGGAGCGGAAACCATGTTTGTTCGCTCTTTTTCTGTTTGATGGTTGAAATGTCCTCTTCATAGAAGTTGATGTATTTTGTATTTATATTTTATGCGTTTTCGGCCTGCAAAAGTAGGATTTATTTTTTCAATACACAACCCATTCCCCGATTTTTTATCTTCCAAAGAGTAAAATCATCCAAAGAAACACTTTTTTCCTCATGGTAAAGACCTTTAGACTGCTTTTATCATATAATTTGCGTATTTATCATATTTTCCCGATATTTGCACGCCGTTTTGAAAAAAGCGAATCATTCGATAATCAATATATTAGACAAATAAAGCATGGCAACAACAGCTGACATTAAAAATGGAATGTGCCTCGACATCGATGGCCAATATTATTTCATCACCGAATTCTTACACGTAAAGCCAGGTAAAGGAGCCGCTTTCGTACGTACCAAAATGAAAAACGTCGTAACAGGCCGTACCTTGGAACGCACGTTCAACGCCGGTGTCAAGATTGAAGAAGTCCGCATCGAACGCAGACCTTACCAGTATCTTTACAAGGACGATATGGGCTACAACTTCATGAATAACGAAACCTTCGAACAAATTTCCATCAACGGAGAATGCATCAACGGCGTACAGTTTATGAAAGAAGGCGACGTTCTGGAAGTGGTTACACACGCAGAATCTGAAACCGTATTGTATGCCGATATGCCTACACACGTTATCTTGGAAATAACCTATACCGAACCAGGCTTGAAGGGCGACACCGCCACCAACACATTGAAACCGGCCACCGTTGAGACCGGCGCCACCGTAAGAGTACCGCTGTTTATTGAAGTAGGAGAAAAGATCAAGGTGGACACACGCGACGGATCATACGCAGAACGCGTTAGATAATTTACAGAACATACAGAAAGAGAACGGTTATCGACCGTTCTCTTTTTTTGCATATTATATTTATTTTATGTTTATTATTTGTTATTTTATAATATCTTTGAGACATTTATAAAGAAGATATATGAAAGACAACAGATCGAAGGTGAAAGATTGCGAAGGACAATCAGGCGAAGAAGCAAGGTTTAGCATCCGGGAATGGGCTATGGAAGACCGACCCAGAGAAAAAATGATCAAAAGCGGAGCCAGCGCACTGAGCAATGCGGAACTGCTGGCTATTCTTTTAGGATCAGGATCACAACGAGAAAGTGCAGTCGACCTGGCCAAACGCATCATGAGCCATGCCGGAAACAATCTGAACGAACTGGGCAAGATGAGCATAGACACACTCTGCAAACATTTCCTTGGAATAGGCCCCGCCAAAGCTGTCACCATAGCGGCCGCCATGGAACTGGGCAAACGCCGCCGCTCTTCCGAAGTGGTCAAAAAGATCCAGATCCGCAACAGCCGTGACATCTACGAGCTGTTTCACTCCCGCCTGATAGATCTGCCGCACGAAGAATGCTGGGTCTTGCTCATGAATAACCAACACCGCATCATCGACACCATCCGTATCAGCCACGGCGGCGTCTCGGAAACGACGGTCGACCCCAAGATCGTACTCAAGCACGCCATCGACAAACTGGCGTCCTCCATCGTGCTTTGCCACAATCACCCTTCCGGCAATCCCTCTCCCAGCAGCTGCGACGACAAGATTACAAGCAAGCTCAGGATGGCCTGCGCCAACATGGACATACAGTTTACCGACCACCTCATATTCAGCGACTCCGGATATTTCAGTTACGCCGACGAAGGTAAACTTTAAGGTTTGTTCATTTTCGGAAAATCGCGTACCTTTGTACAAAACATAAGGCAATGGATAACCCTTTCTTACAGACAGAAGAAGAAATCGTACGTATGCTCAAAACAGTATACGACCCGGAAATACCCATTAACATCTACGACCTGGGAATGATCTACAAGATCGATGTTTCAGACGAAAAAGACGTCGTTATCGATATGACTTTCACCGCGCCAAACTGCCCTGCTGCCGACTTTATCCTCGAAGACGTCCGCATGAAAGTGGAATCCATCGAAGGCATCAAAAACGTGACCATAAACCTTGTCTTCGACCCGGCCTGGGACAAAGACATGATGACCGAAGAAGCCAAACTGGAACTGGGATTCTTATAAAAACCGTCAATGAAAACATACTTCGCCTCAGACGCACACCTGGGTTCCTGGGCATTCAAGGACAAACTCGCCAACGAACGGAAACTGGTACGCTGGATGGATCGCATCAAGCCCGATTGTGAAGCGCTCTATTTTCTGGGCGACATGATTGACTTCTGGTACGAACACAAGCTGGTAATACCCAAAGGTTATACCAGGTTTTTCGGAAAAATAGCCGAGTTTACCGATGCCGGCATCCCGGTGTACTGGTTTGCAGGCAATCACGACGTTTGGCTCTTCAGCTACGTACAAACTGAGCTTGGCGTCACTGTCTACAACGAACCCGTCGAAACCATCATCCACGGCAAGCGCTTCTACATGGCCCACGGCGACGGTCTTGGCGACCCGGACATCAAGTTCAGGTTTCTGAGAATGCTGTTCCACAGCAAAATATGCCAGACATTGTTTTCCACCCTCCATCCTCGCCTGAGCATAGGCCTGGGCATGACCTGGGCAAAATACAGCAGGGAAAAACGCGGATCGAACCCCGAATTTTATCTGGGTGAAGACAAGGAATTCCTGATACAATTTTCCAAAAAACACGTAGCCGAGTCCGGAGAATTCGGTGCAGACTATTACATCTACGGCCACCGCCACATCCTGGTAGACCTTATGATTTCCCAGAAAAGCAGGGTCATCATCCTGGGCGACTGGATCACGCTTTTCTCCTACGGCGTATTTGATGAAGAAGGATTCAGACTGGAGATTTTTGAGGAATAAAACGTACGGCTAATTCTCGTTCAGATAAAAACGGGCATTTTTGTTCGTCCCCCAAAAAGAACCGGTTTTTTATCAATATCTATTCCAACTCTATTGGATTATACGAGAATACATTTGGAAATTGGGCTGTAGTATCTGTTTTCTTACCGGATTCATCTATCGCTATGCCCCTCTTACCCGAACCAATCAAGAATTGTGCCTGATTATTATAAACACTTTTCAGGGAACTATTTAGCTTTTCCCGTGTAATTTTGGTATATGTCCAAGTAAATAATTTGACAGGAATAATGGACTTAGGTTTTTGGATACCTGTGCAGGTAAAAACATAATGATTTTTATCATCGCTGATTTGCATAATTAAACCGGGCAGTCCGCCAAACTTATACGGACCGTTTTGAATAGGTATTTCGGAAGTAAACCAAGCTGTATAATTTCGGCCACGAAAGGTACAGGTGGCTTTTTGGCAGTTATAGGAAAGTATGCTTTTGTGCTCCTTGCTTAACTGCCAATTAAATTGCATGGGGTAGGTCTCTTTATATCGATAGCTGTATTTTGTCAGACGGAACTCCACTGTTGTAGTTCCTTGTGGATAATTTTTATAAACATCTACAGGTATCAAGGGGCAGGTTTTATAAGGCCCTGTCATTCCTTTGGCAATGTAATGGTAAAACAGAACGGAGTCTGCATCGAAAAGATTTTGATTAAACGATCTTGACAGCCGGCTGCCTATTTGCAAGGTTAGTGTTTCATCGAGTGTATCAGTCGGATATTTAACCGGATTAACAATTGCTTTCACAGAATAGGTGATAACGTATTTTGCAGTGTCAATCACCGTAAACGAACGTACATCGTGAGGTAACGATGGAAATGGTGAGACATGCTTAAAATCTTTCTGAGCGCTGGTGGATTGTACCGATAAAAACAGCATGAATACACAAAGTAAAAAGAGCGTTAGAGTTGTTTTCATAATATGGATTTGTTACTGGTATTATTTTTTGTCCTTGTTATAGCAATCGAAACCGCACTTTCAGCATCACGGCTGTCGGACGAATATAATATTCCGAATAATAGCTATTTAGTCCATCATTCGATGCCGAAATAAATTTGGAGGTATTTAGGATATTTGTCCAGTCGAGTGAAAAGCGCACACCATTCACCGAATAGGATATTCCAGCATCAGCTAATACAAAGCTCTTGTCGCCTTGCAATGCACTGTTGTAATAGTATTCAGACACAGCATTAAAGCTAATAGCATCCGAAATATAAATATCTGCAACCGCTTTTTGATTAAAAGAGTTTATGAGGGGTAGTTTTTCGCCAGTGCTTACGCTGCTTTGATTACAACTTCCATTCGCTTTATATTCAACGGACAGCCATCGGGCAATTTTCATATTTACGGAGGCATCAGCACCGATCCATCTGCTTTGATAGTCCAACGACACATTCTGCCTAAATTGTTGTCCGGTACTTTTACCTGCCGCAGCTTTAGCGGAAATCAACAACTTTTTCCAATTAAAACCTTTGCTGAATTGTCCGTTTATCGAAAAGCTATTGCCGCTATTAGGAATCTCGCTTAGTTGTGTGATAGTCAATACCCCATTCATTGTTTGCCCGTAGGTTGCTTCGCTTTGATAACGACTATACGAAGCGCCGGCTTCCCAAAACAGCATGGATAGAATGTCCTTGTAAGATATCCTGGTAGAACCGCCATTGCTGAAAGTATCGAAAATACGGGTGTCGTAACGGTTCAGCGTGCGATAATCTGCAAGAATATAGCCTGTATACAGCGATGGAAGTCCGGGAGAACTGACATTAAATCCATATCCGGTATTCAGTTCCCAATTGTCGGCAAAAGAGTAGGTAAAATTGCCCGAAGGCTGAAAATACAACTTATTGAGCATGTAAGGTTCATTACTAAACGCATTGACAACGCGCGCATATTGAAAAGAGAACGGTAAGCCGAAACTGAGTTTGATGTTGTTCGACTCATAACTTAAATTGAATCCTGCTGAACTGCTCAAACGCAACCATTTTATATCGTTTCGAAAAAAGGCATCGCTTATAGTGTCTGCTATATGGTTGCTTCCCAGTAAACGAAAATGACTTTCTAACTGCCTCTTTTCTATGTTAAGATTCAGCTCGGGACTTATTCTCACATTTTTTATCATTAATGCCGAAAGAAACGAGAGATGATTGTTGGAGGAAAATCCGCTTGCCAACACATCCTGTGTCAATGAAGAATAAGCTTGGTCGTAATTAAATAAATAGGGATACAGCCCGGGTTGAATAGTCAAACTGTGTGGTTGCCGCATGAAACTATTACTCGAAAAAAATTCAAATCCTTTTCCATCGCTGTATGTTCTTACCCAATGCGTCAAATTTTTCACATTAAAATAAGAATTCTGGTAGCGTTGATTTAGCATGGAACCCTCTGAAACCAAGCCGGCACCATTTTTCCAATCTCCGGAAATGTTCAAGTTATTATTCAAGTATTTATTGGGTTTGTTCAGATTATACTTTATTTCTCCGTCCAAATGATTTGTCCGCATCTGGGTGGAAATATCCTCGTTCACCTCAATAGCGTCGTTGCCGGAAGGCTGCAGGTATTTGGTTCGTGAATAACGGTGTCGGTTCTCTTTGTCGGAATAAAAAGATAGATTGCAGTTGAAGGTGGCATCGTTTTTTAATCTTTTCAGATTATTGATGGTAGCGGCATGACTATTGTTAAAATAATAACGCTCATGCCGTATGCCCGGTCCTGACGGTACAGACATTCCGGTCATTTGCATTGAGCCTATTCCTCCACCACCATACAAAGAGTTTAGTTCTTTGGATATATCTGTTCCTGCATTGTCTGTTTTGTAGGTAGAAAGGTTTTGATAGCCACGTCCAAAGTACATCCCTATCAATTCTTCGTGCCATAAGGGATTTTTATCATAACCACCCCCTGCAACCGCTGTTGCTGAAAAAATGCCTTTCCGATCGGGTCTGATTTTTAAATTAATGGCGGCTTCGTCGGATGGCTTTGCTACTTCTAACGCTTTTATTGGTTGATGATTTTCGAGAACCTGTACTGTAGCAATATCAGATGCTGAAATGTTATTGGTGGCGATGCCATATCTTCCACCAAGCATATCCATATTTTCGATATAAAATTTATTAATAGATTTACCCATGTAGCTAATCTCTCCGCTTTCTGCCACCGAAATACCCGGCATTTTTTTCAACACATCGCCAATGACCTGGTCTTTTTGGTCTTTGAATGCCGAAACCGAGTAATTTACAGTATCCTTTGACCCCCAGATTTTCGGCGATTTTACAACTACTTCACGCAATTCTACACTACTACTTTCTTCAGATGTAAAGTTGATTGTTTGTGTATAGTTTTTAATGCGCTTTATCTGCCGTTTAATACCGAAACTATAAATAGAAAGTAGAAACTCGGAATCAGTACAAATTGTCCGGATTTTGTAGTTACCTCCATCATCCGTGTTTGAATATGAAATGATGGAGCTGTCTTTCAAGGTCATAAGTGTGACCGATACATCAGGGAGTGCTTTATTCGCCTTGTCTGCGACTCTCCCTGAAATCGTCGTTTGTGAATAAGCCATAACCTGTAAACCCCAAAATAATAAGAAAAGGATTTTTCTCATACCATTTTATAAGTGCCGCATTTTTGCCCGGTGTAGCCACGACCTGCTAAAAAAATCGGACGAAGAACCTGATTTCTGGAAACAACACATGACAACTATCTATGATTTAATTCTTTGAATTGAATAGCTATCACTAGTGTCCCATTAAAATTGGGACGTTATTAAGAATTAAACAAATTTGGCTCATTAAGCCTAAAACGTTCTTTGTCATTTTGA
>Ga0183099_1000520_pt1 | contig 27880 bp, 26 predicted proteins | sample Biomet1_FD_127788 | JGI IMG/M metagenome (GOLD analysis project Ga0183099, IMG submission 127788) | Microbial communities from bioreactor (seeded with anoxic lake sediment) at LBNL, California, USA - Biofuel metagenome 1 | ecosystem: Engineered > Bioreactor > Anaerobic > Unclassified ...
GGTCTGGACCCGCGGGTTCTCTTCGAGGCCATTCGGAGCGGAGGCGCGGCCAGCGCTGTGCTGGATATGAAAGTCCCCAAGATGCTGATTGCAGAGGCGTTTTCCTTTGCTGAAAAGGCAGGTCTGGACCCGCGGGTTCTCTTCGAGGCCATTCGGAGCGGAGGCGCGGCCAGCGCTGTGCTGGATATGAAAGTCCCCAAGATGCTGGACGGCGATTATTCTGTCAGCTCCAGTCTGGCAGTACACCTGAAGGATCAGCACAATGCGTTGCTGGTGGCCGGAGAGATTAAGGCGCAGGCACCGCTGTGTACACTGACTACGGAGCTAATGGACCGCATGCGGGAAAAGGGTAGGGACAAAGAAGATGTTGCTGCCGTAATTGATCTGTTTCGATAACTGTGTCACGCAGTAAAATTTTGAAAAAAATAAGGAGGTCATTTCATGCAATCATATGATAAGAACTTTCTGATGGAAGTCCTTGAAAACCTGTGGACCGTCCGAAAGTTTGAAGAGTGTGCCAAGGACTCTTTTCTGAAGGGTGAAATCAAGGGCAACGTCCATGTATGTTTGGGCGAAGAGGGCGCTGTTGTGGGTGCCAATATGGCATTGAAGCCGTCTGATTACATTGCTGTCAGCCATCGCGGCCACGGCCACTGCGTCATGAAGAGCAAGGATGTGGATCACGCCATGGCCGAGCTGTTTGGCAAGGAGACCGGCTTCTGCCACGGACGTGGCGGTTCCATGCATGTGACCAAGTTGGAAAGCGGTCTGCTGGGTGCCAATGGCATCGTGGGCGGCGGCATTCCTCTGGCTACCGGCTCTGCTCTGACTTCCAAGATTGACGGCGACGGTGCGGTGTCTGTCAGCTTTTTCGGCGACGGCGCAACCAACCAGGGCTGCTTCCACGAGTGCATGAACATGGCCGCTGCATGGAAACTGCCGATTGTCTATTTCATTGAGGACAATCAGTATGCCGTGTCCGTCAACATTCATACGGTGGTCAATACGGAAACGTTGGCGCAGCGTGCCCAGGGCTACGGCATTCCCGGTGTTGTGGTGGACGGTACGGATGTGCTGGCCGTTTACGAGGCCATGAGCACCGCTGTCGAGCGTGCCAGAAACGGCGAGGGCCCCACGCTGATCGACTGCAATGTCTACCGCTTTACGGGCCACTATGTGGGCGATCCGGCTGCCTATATGTCCGAGCAGTACCTGAAAGAAGCCCACGAAAAGGACGTCATCGAAAAGTTTAAGGCCAAACTGCTGGAGGAAAAAGTCGCAACTGCCGAGGAGATGGATGCGCTGGAAGCAAAAGTCGCCGCCAAGATCGACGAGGCAAAGAAATTTGCCGTGGAATCTCCCGCACCCGACAAGTCCGGCGTTCTGGATTACAACTATTCCATGGATAATGAAAGGAGCGTTGCAAGATGATTCGCAAGGTAACAATGATCGGGGCAATCCGCGAGGCCATCGATGAAGAAATGCTCCGTGACCAAAATGTCATTATGCTGGGCGAGGATATCGGTGAACTGGGCGGACCGTTCGGCTCCTGCAAGGGTCTGCTGGACAAGTATGGCGCAAACCGCATTATCCAGACTCCTATCAGCGAGTGGGGCTTCACCGGCATCTCCGTGGGTGCCGCTATCCGCGGCAAGCGCCCGATTGCAGAGCTGATGTACAACGACTTTATCTCTGTGTGCCTGGATCCCATCATGAACCAGGCGGCAAAGCTGCACTATATGACCGGCGGACAGGTGAAAATTCCCATGGTGCTCCGTGCTCCCTGTGGAACCGGACGCCGCGGCGCAGCCCAGCACTCCCAGAACATGGAGGCGCTGTTTGCCCATATTCCCGGTCTGAAAGTTGTTTGTCCCTCCACGCCGCAGGACGCAAAATGCCTGCTGAAGTCCGCCATTCGGGATGACGACCCCGTCGTCTTTCTGGAGCACAAGCTGCTCTATCCCCAGAAGGCCGACCTTGACGATTCCATCGAGACCATCCCTCTGGGCAGCGCCGCTGTCCGCCGTGAGGGCACGGATCTGACCATCCTAACCTGGAGCCGTCAGGTAAACTTTGCTCTGGAAGCTGCCGAGGCACTTGCTGCCAAGGGTATCTCCGTAGAGGTTGTTGATCTGCGGTCGCTGGTTCCTCTGGACTGGGACACCATTCAGAAGTCTGTGTGCAAGACCCATCATGCCATGGTCGTGGAAGAAGATGTCCTTCGCTGCGGCTTTGGCGCAGAGATCGCCGCGCAGGTCGGCGACGAGCTGTTTGATGAGTTGGATGCACCGGTTCGCCGCGTGGGTGCCCTGAACTCCTCCGTTCCGTTCTGTGCGGATCTGGAGGATGAAATCTTCCCCAATCCCGATCGGATTGCTGCCGAGGCTGAAAAGCTGATGAAAGAATAAGGGAGTTGGTATCAATGGCAACTGAAATCAGAATGCCCCAGATGGGCGTTTCCATGGAAACCGGAACCATTTCCCAGTGGTATAAAAACGTGGGCGATGAGATCCATGCCGGCGAAAACATTGCCAGCGTGGAAACCGAGAAGCTGACCAACGACATTCCCTGTGAAGTGGATGGCGTTGTGCTGGCGATTATTGCGAAAGAGGGGACGAAGTCCCCATTCAGGGCCTAATGGCCGTTGTCGGTGCACCCGGTGAGGTCTGGAGCAGCGGCGAAGCCCCCTCCGCCCCTGTGCAGCCAACAGCACAGGAAACACCGCAGAGCGCAGATTTGCAAACAGCTGCTCCTGCTGCGGCTCAGCGGACGAAAGCCTCCCCGCTGGCCCGTAAGGTTGCAGCCAAGCTGGGCGTCAGCCTGGCTGACATGCAGCCCACGGGAACTTCCGGACGCATTAAATCCAAGGACGTCTACGCATTTGCCGAGCAGGCAAAGGCCGCCGCTCCTGCCGCTCCCGCCGCCGCTTCTGTTGCGGCTCCTGCCCCTGCCGCTCTGGAACTGATGGAGGGTGACACCGTGGTGAAGCTCAGCGGAATGCGCAAGGTTGTGGCAGAGCGCATGCTGCAGTCCCATACGCAGATTCCCCCGGTCACGCAGAATATCAAAGTGGACGTCACAGAGCTGATGCTGCTGCGCAAAATGCTTCTGGAAAAGACCGGCAAGAAATATTCTGTCAACGATCTCATTTTGCAGGCCACGGCAAAGTGCCTGCGTCAGCACCCCGAAATGCTAGTGAGCTTTGACGCAGCCAGCCACCAGATCATTCAGCGCGCTCATGTGAATTTGGGTATGGCGGTTGCTCTGGACGGCGGACTGCTGACCCCCGTTATCCGGGACGCAGATCTGCTGGGTCTGGATCGGCTGGCTAACGCGGCCAAGGATCTGGCTACCCGTGCGAAGGAAAACCGCCTGACAGCCGATGAGTACAAGGGCTCGACCTTTACCGTGACCAACTTGGGCATGTTCGGCATTGAGACGTTTACGCCGATTATCAATCAACCCGATTCTGCCATTTTGGGCGTCTGCGCGATTGAGGATGAGTTGGCGATGGACGATGACGGCAATGTGACAAAGCGGCAGGTCATGCGCCTTTCTGTCACGCTGGATCACCGGTCCCTTGACGGTGCGGTCGTGGCAAAGTTCGAGAAGGATCTGAGGGATATGCTGCAAAGTCCGTTGAGCATTGTGCTTTGAGGAGTCTGCTATGAAGAACGTAATTGTAATCGGCGGCGGTCCCGGCGGCTATGTGGCTGCCATCCGCGCGTCCCAGCTGGGCGCAAAGGTCACCGTCGTTGAAAAAGAGCATCTGGGCGGCACCTGCCTGAATATTGGCTGCATTCCCACCAAGTGTCTGCTCCACTCTGCGGAACTGCTGGAGGATCTTCGCCACCAGGGCGAGGACATCGGCGTACTGGCTGACAATATCCGGGTGGACTTTCCGAAGGTTATTGCCCATAAAAATGCCATTTCCAAGAAGCTGACCACCGGTATCGCCGGACTGCTGAAGGCCAATAAGATCGCAAAGATTGATGGCACGGCAGCGTTTACGGCCCCCAAAGCGCTGGAGATCACCAAGGCCGACGGGACGAAGGAGACGATGGCGGCAGACGCCATTATCGTGGCCACCGGCTCTGTCAACTCCACGCCTCCCATTCCCGGCTTAAAGGAAAATCCCAACTGCATTGATTCCACCGGCGCGCTGAGTCTGGAAAGTCTGCCGAAGTCCATGGTGGTCATCGGCGGCGGCGTAATTGGTCTGGAGCTGGCTTGCGCATACGCGGCATTCGGCACCAAGATCACGGTTGTGGAAGCATTGGACCATATTCTGCCCATGCTGGACGGCGAGCTGACGGACATCGGTCTCAAGCACATGAAGAAGATGGGCATGGACTTCCATCTGGAGAGTCCGGTGCAGGCAGTGGAATCCTCACCCGTAGGCGCCAAGGTTGTCTGCAAGGACAAAGCAGGAAAGACGGTCAGTTTTGAAGCGGAAAAAGTCTTGGTGGCCATCGGCCGCCGGGCAAACACCGCAGAGCTGAATCTGGAGGCCGGCGAGCTGAACAACGACCGCGGTCGCATCATCGTCAACGCGAAAATGGAGACTTCCGTTCCCGGTGTGTATGCCATCGGTGACTGTGTCAAGGGCTATGCCCAGCTGGCACACACCGCCTCCGCCATGGGCGAGGTGGCAGCCGAGAACATCTGCGGCATGGACGCAAGCTATGACGAGTCCACCAACCCCACCTGCGTGTACATCGAGCCGGAAGCGGCCAGCGTGGGGCTGACCGAGGAACAGTGCAAGGCAAAAGGCATTGCCTACGAAGTCGGCAAATTCCCCATGATGGCCAACGGCAAGGCTCTGATCCTCAACGGCGGTGAGGGATTGGTCAAGGTCATTGTGGGCAAGGAGTTCCGTGAAGTGCTGGGAATGCACATCATTGGACCCCGGGCTACCGATCTGATTGCCGAAGGCGCCCTGGCCATCGGGCTGGAAGCGACCTCCGACGAGATTCTCGCCACAATCCATTCCCACCCCACGGTAACAGAATCTGTGCGGGAAGCGGTGTTGAATGTGGAAGGCCGTTCCATCCACATCCCCCAGGCCAGGAAATAAGAAATCGGTACAACGGCGTGCCGTTAAGTTTTGCTTTGGCTGACTCCGAGGCAAAAGTGTGCTGCATTTAAATTTTTCATCACATTGCGCTTATAAAAGCGCCGGAGCAGCCGCTCCGGCGCTTTTGCTTTTGCAAATCGCCTCTTTAAACACAAAAAGAATGGGAGAAATCATGATGAAACAATATTTAATGTCCGGCAATGAAGCCATTGCGCGGGGAGCCTATGAGGCAGACGTCAAGCTGTGCTCCGCCTATCCCGGAACTCCCAGCACGGAAATTTTTGAAACGTTGCCCAAGTACAAGGACGACCTTTACTGCGAGTGGGCGCCAAATGAAAAAGTGGCTGCCGAGGTAGCCTATGGCGGCGCCGTTGCCGGGGTTCGCAGTCTGTGCGCCATGAAGCATGTGGGTCTGAATGTTGCCGCCGACCCCATTTTTACGGCTGCTTACAATGGTATTGGCCGGGGCTTTGTCGTCGTATCGGCAGATGACCCCAGCATGCACTCGTCCCAAAATGAACAGGACAACCGCTTTTATGCCCAGCATGCCCGGATCGCCATGGTGGAACCGTCCGACTCCCAGGAGTGCAAGGATTTCATGAAGGAGGCTTATCAGATCTCCGAGCGCTTTGATATGCCCGTGTTGTTCCGCACCACCACCCGCGTTTCTCACTCCAAAAGTCTGGTTGTTCTGGGCGAGCGGGAAGAAGCGCAGCCGTTTGACTATCATCGGGACGCAAAGAACATCTCTGCTCCCGCCAGAGCATATCAGAATCATCCCAAGCTGGAGAAGAATCTGAAGGCGCTGGAGGAGTATGGCTGCACATGCCCCATCAACCATGTGGAGATGAACGGCACAAAGATCGGCGTCATCACCGCCTCTATTGCTTACGAATACGCGAAAGATGTTTTTCCGGCAGACACATCGTTTTTAAAACTGGGTCTGACCTATCCGCTGCCCATGAAGCTAATTCGGGAGTTTGCAGAAAAAGTAGATCAGCTCTATGTCATCGAAGAACTGGAGGGCTTTATGGAGCAGCAGATCAAGGCTGCCGGAATTCCTTGCACTGGCAAGGAGAAAGTCAGCCGGCTCTATGAGCTGAACCCCCAGCGCCTGCAGGAGGAGGTATTCGGCAAAAAGCCGGAGACAAAGGACGTAGGCGTCACAGCGGTTTCCCGTCCGCCTGCACTATGTCCGGGATGCCCGCACCGCGGCTTCTTCTATACCATGTCCAAGGGAAAGAACTTTGTCATTTCCGGTGATATTGGGTGTTATACCCTCGGCTCTGCCGCTCCTTTGAGCGCAGTGGACACCTGCGTGTGCATGGGCGGTGGATTCTCTGTGGGCATGGGCATGGCAAAGGCCTTTGAGATCACCGGTCAATGCGAGAAAAAGGTTTTCGGCGTAGTGGGCGACTCCACATTCTTCCACAGCGGCATGACCGGTGCGGCAGAGATTATCTACAACAAGGGGCATATGGTTCCCGTTGTGCTGGATAACCACATCACCGGCATGACCGGCCATCAGGATAACCCCGGAACCGGCTTCACCCTGCAAGGAGAAATTGCCGCAGCCATCAAGATTGAGGATGTGCTGAAGGCCTACGGATATGAAAAGATCCTCATTGTGGACCCCCAGGACTTGACCGCAATGCAAAAGACTGTGGATGAGGCGGAAGTCTCCACCGTTCCCACCGCCATTATCTGTCGCCGTCCGTGCCTGCTGATCAAGCGAATGAAGCACGACATCGGCCTTTGCGAAGTCGACAGCAGCAAGTGCATCGGGTGCAAAAAGTGCCTGAAGGTCGGCTGCCCCGCCGTTATGATGGAAAACGGGAAGTCCCGCATCGACTCGACTCAGTGTGTGGGCTGCACGGTCTGCGCACAGGTATGCCCCAAGGGTGCCATCACCAGAAAGGAGAGCAAATAATGGAAACCAAACATGCAATTCTGGTCGGCGTTGGCGGCCAGGGCGCTATTCTTACGGCAAAGGTTCTGGTGGCCGGCCTAATGGAGGCCGGCTACGATGTAAAGATGTCCGAGGTTCATGGCATGAGCCAAAGAGGCGGCAGCGTCTCTACGCAGGTTCACTGGGGAAAGAAGGTCTACTCGCCTGTGATCGGGGAAGGCGCCGCAGATTTGCTGGTGGCTTTTGAGAAAATGGAGGCCGTTCGGTATTCCAAATTTCTCAAGCCCGACGGGATCGCCGTGATCAACGACTACGCCATGCCGTCATCGACCACGGCAGCAGGACTGTGCGCATATCCGGAGGGCTGCGTGGAGGCCATGAAAAAGAATTTCAAATGCTATACGCTCAATGCCGCTGATATTGCCCTGCGCCTCGGCAGCGCCAAGTGCATGAACATTGTTCTGTTCGGCGCCATGATCAAAGCACTGGGCATGGAGGATATTGACTGGGAGGACGTCATTCGCCGCACGGTGCCGGAGAAGTTTCTGGAGCTGAACCTGCAGGCCTATCATGCAGGACGGGACGCTGCAAAATAACGGGGGATCTATGAATATTTACGAGAGATACCAAAGCAAGCTGCGCACCCCGGAGCAGGCCGTGCAGGCGGTAAAAAGCGGAGACTGGGTGGACTACACCACAAGTCTGGGCTTTCCGCCGCTGCTGGATGCAGCCCTTTCAAAGCGAAAAGATGAACTGACCGATGTAAAAATCCGGGGGAATCTGCTGTTCGGGCCGATTCAGGCCGTGGAATGCGACCCGGAACGCGCGCACTTCACTTACAACTCGTGGCACTGCTCCGGCTATGAGCGCAAGCTCTGCGACCGGGGGTTGTGCAGCTACATTCCCATGATCTTTCGCAACGTGGTGCCGTACTATCGCCATTTTCTGACGGTCAACGTGGCAATGGTTAGTGCCACACCCATGGATCGCCACGGATACTTCAACCTCTCCTGTGCCACCGGCGTTGCCAAAGGCATTTTGGATAAGGCGGACTATGTAATCGTGGAGGTCAACGAACAGCTTCCCAAGATTTACGGCGCTTTTGACGAGTGCATCCACATCGACCAGGTGGACTGCGTCGTGGAAGGGGAGCACGGGCCACTCGTTCAAATGCCGGTGGCTGCGCCGTCTGCGGAGGATATTCAAATTGCCTCCCAGATCCTGCCCCAGATTCCGTCGGGAGCCACCCTGCAGCTGGGAATCGGCGGAATGCCGGGCGTGATTGGAAAGATGCTGGCAGAATCCGACTTGAAGGAGCTGGGTATGCACACGGAACTGTGTTCCGACGCCTATGTGGATCTCTTCGAGGCAGGCAAGCTGACCAACACCCGCAAGAGTCTGTTTCCGGGCAAGGGTCTGACGGGCATTGCCTTTGGAACCCAAAAGCTCTACGACTGGATCAACGAAAATCCCGGCGTTGCCATCGGACCGCTGGAGTATATCAACGCCCCGGAGACGATTGCCCAAATGGATGACATGATTTCCATTAACAGCTGCATCAGTGTGGATCTTTACGGGCAGGTGTGCGCGGAAAGCTCCGGATTGCGGCAGATCAGCGGAACCGGCGGCCAGCTGGACTATCTGACCGGCGCAGCAATGTCCAAAGGCGGTAAGGCATTTATCTGCATGACGTCCTCCTTTACGGGCAAGGACGGCGTGCGCCATTCCCGCATCGTGCCGCACTTCAACGGCGATATTGTGACTGATCCGCGGTCGCAGGCGTATTTTCTGGTGACGGAATACGGTTGCGTGAATCTGGCAGGAAGAAGCACCTGGGAGCGAGCCGAGATGCTGATTTCCCTGGCTCACCCGGATGACCGGGAGGAGCTGGTGTGCTCTGCCCAAAAGCAGAACATCTGGCGGCAATCCAATCGCCGGTAATCGCTGTGCCGCATCGTATCCTGCAACTGGAAGAACAGCAGAGGGCCCGGTTTTCCGGGTCCTCTGTACTGCTTCACAAGGCTTCTTTTTCCACTTGCTGTCCTAAGATCCGATGAATGGCGCCGTGTCATTGGTATCTTGAGGGAAAAACAGAGGCCCGTTTGTTCCTCGCTCGATTCTATCCAAAGATTATGGAAAAACACTTGCGGTTTTCTGTATTTTTGTATATTGAACTTTCATGAAATTCTTTGTATATTTTATGAAAAGCAACGGAGCTTTCTTCGAAAGAAGAATTCCGTTGCTTTTTTTACTGATTTTTGCCTCTATTTTTCTACTTGATTCTGTACACCGCTGAAATCGTAAAGCACAGGGGTTCCGTGTGATGACGGAAGCGGAAAAGCGCCTGCATCGATGCGCATTTACAGGGCATCGTCCCGAAAAGCTGACCAAACCGGAGTATGAAATTAAAGCGGCGCTGGAAAAAGAAATCCGCCGCGCGATAGGCGACGGATTTACTGTATTTATCACAGGAATGGCAAGAGGTGTAGATTTGTGGGCGGCACAAATCGTCCTGCATATCCGGGACAAGGAAGGCGAAAATCTTAAGCTGATATGTGCGGTACCCTATATGGGTTTTAACGCCAGATGGTCGCAAGAGGATCGTGATATGTACCATGCAGTCCTATCCGCAGCTGATTTAATTCGTTATATTGCTTCCGGGTACTCCCGTGATGTATTTCAGCGCAGAAACGAGTGGATGGTTGACCGCGCAGCGCGGTTAATTGCCGCGTACAACGGTACGCCAGGCGGCACGAGAAACACAATTGACTACGCGAAAAGGAAAGGGGTTCCATGTGCCTTTCTTAAGTAAAACGGCACCGAGGCGTAATGCTTCGGTGCCGCTCTGCGTCGTTACCCGTATATCGTGTCCTTGAGCCAGAATCTGAAAACATGGAGCTGGGCAAGCAGCAGGGCCGCCAGCAGCGGCAGACCGTAGGGGCACATCAGAAACGCCGCGCCCAGGCCGATGCAGCCGCGAACTGTTTCGCCGTTGGCGATGGTGATCACGCCCATGACAGCGAACAGAATTGCAGCAAGGCTTAGAACCATGGCCGACAGTTTGACCAGCAGAGTGCAGAAGCCTGTTACGGCCCAGAGCACGAATATAATCGGGGCAAATACTATTTTCAGGATGAATTTCATGGTCAGCGCCTCCCGTAGTTTCTGAGAATATTTTAGCCGATACTATGTACACCGGCAAGGATGTCAACACTGCTGACACCCTCGCCGGGGCAGGTTCAAAGCTCTGCCAGCTTTTGAATGATCTCGTTAGCCTTGACCCAGAGATCGTCCTGCCTTTGCCGAATATCCGAAAAATCGGATTCATACGCTCTGTCGGTCTCGTTCAGCCGCCTGGCGATCTGGTTGATATTGTTGCTTGTATAGCGCAAAAGGGAAATCAGCTCGTTCAGCTCCGGCAGGTTCAGTCGGACGTACAGTCCGTCAATTGCCATGCGGCGGATATATGCCTCCTGATTGGTGGTCCCGATGAGCGCCATTTTTTCTCTGATCTTTTCATGTTCCTCGGGGGTTACGCGAACGGTGAGCTTGATCTTCCTGCGCATAAACTCCGCGCTCACAACTCGGCCTCCATGGTTTTTTTCGACGCTGCCTTTGCTTTTGTCTCAATGGCCAGACTTTCCGATTTTTGAAGCTTACCGAGGACAGACGTCTTTTTCTGAGGCTGCTCTTTTTCGCGGGCCAGCTCTTTGCGGACGTGGGAGACAAGCAAATCCACGAGCCCCGTGTGTGCCTGATCCACGACGAAATAGCAGTTGCGGTCGGTGCCCCAGGCATCCGGATTCTCAAAAACGGGGATGGTTTTAGCCCATGCTTTGTTCTCTCGGGAGATGCGCCCGTCCCAATCTTTCTGACGAACGGTGTTGGCAAGAACATAGACCACGCGGTCACGGCCAAATTCATCCGAGACCTGCTTGAATAGGGATCATTTGTAAAATTGTTGCTTGACTATCGTATTCCCGCTTGCGCATACGGATAGCTCTGCGAGATTTGTCGAAAAATATGAAACAAATCCGAGCTGTTTCTTCATAACAAACAGGAGCGCAGAAAAAAGGAACCTGCTTCTCTGTTGCTCTGGTTGTGAAACGTAATTCCTGGGGAATGGCGATATTTGTTTCACAATGCTGGTGAAAAGTCTGAAAGCCGCTCTCTATCTCTATATAATGCCGCTTGCCATGTCGTGACTTACCAGCGAGCGAAAATGATTCGATATGGTCAGCGGCGCATTATACAGCGTCGCCAGAAGGTATTGCCGCATATTGCGGACCTTAGTGGTGTTCTCTTTGAGCGCATCCATGACGAACCGGATATGCTCCGAGTCCAGCTTCAGAAACTGGCTTCTCACCACATCGGCGGGCTTGTCGTCGCCGGAGATGCGAATCGTGTCCTTTGTGGTGCAGACGACATCGATAATGAGCCCCAGCATTTCTTCCAGCGTGTCCTGCTCATAGGGGTAATCGTGGCACAAAACCTCGTACTCGATATTTTCTGCAATGACCTCTCTGTATTCCCGTCTCACTTCGCTTCGATTCGTTTCCCGTCTTTGATTTTCCCTGAACGAAGGGAAGAGAAGAGAGTCAGTATCGTTAAAGTCAGTATGATTTATCTCAGTATTACTACCCTTTGATTTTGGAAGTTCCTGATTTTCGGTTTTCACAGTTCCAGAACTTTGATTTTCATAGTTCTGGATTTTTGACTGCGCACCGGAGATGAAGTTCTTGACGTAGATCACATTTGGCTTTCCAAGTCCCTGCCGCTTTCGTTCGATCAGCCCGCTTTTGTTGTCCAGTTCGCTCAGAAGCTTTGCCGCTTTCTGTACGGCGCAGCCGATGGAGCTCATGATTTCGTCGAGCGTGAAGATGATGTATACTCTGCCGTCGTCATCGAACCATCCGTTCTTCTGAGACAGGCACATACGGTCAAGCAGAATGCCGTACAGCACTTTGGCCTCGGCGGAGATAGCCCGGAAGCGGTCATCCGTAAACAGCACCTTCGGGATGCGGTAAAAGGAGAACTGCTCCGCCTGGTCACCGTAAAAATAATTTAACGTCATCCCGGCCACCGTCCCATTTCTTTGAGTATTTTTTTGGTACACCAGCCGATACAGGGGGAATCGCGCCCATAGGGGCAGCCGACGCACTCGGAGACAGGAGCTGACGCCTGAGTCAGTTTGTTGTCTTTATGCCGCTTCGGTTCAGGCGGCGTCTGCGGTATGTCACAGCAGCAACCCGCTTCATAAGTGCAGCCCTTCCGCAAGCCCTTCCAGTACAGGCAATAACGGCAGTCACAGACGTTGTAGTTCCAAATTTTTCCGTATGCTCTCATATCGGCACATCCTATCTGCAGATAAAAACTTCATGCGCCCCAAGAGCACCACGAAGAATGCCATGGCTGGCGCATGAAGTTTATGCGCATGTGGGCCGTCCCGGCCCACGCGCTTTGATTTTGAGCCGTTGCCCGCGCAGCGGGAAACATGGCATTTTTGCTATGCTTTTGCATAGCAAAAAACGCACCTGCCGGCTTCTATCCAATGAAGCGAGTAGGTGCGTTTTGAGACGTATTGAATTTGGGTTAGGCTTGTGATGAGTTCGGATTTTTAATCTCAATATTTCCTGACCACGCATGGTAAAAACAGCTTCCTGAGTATATATTCAAATAGTTAAGTCAAGAAAAATATGCGATCGACATATTTTTCTTGACTTAACTGCCATTTGACACTAAAATGTAGGCGTGAGGTGATTAATTTGAAACGGAAAATTGAAGCGCAGCTTCTTGCATGGAAAAACAAGGGCGCGGACAGAATGCCGCTGATCGTAAACGGAGCCAGGCAGGTGGGAAAAACCTATACGCTCCGGCAGTTTGGCGAAGAGAATTTTAAAAATGTCGTCTATGTAAATCTCGAGACCAACCTGGCCATCGCGTCATACTTTAATGACAACATTGCTCCGGAAAAGATCATACGCTATCTGGAGTCATCTGCGGGAGAGAAAATCATTCCCGGTGAAACCCTGGTCATCTTCGACGAAATACAGTCCTGTGAACGGGCTCTGACCTCACTGAAGTATTTCTGCGAGGAAACGCCGGAATTCTATATTGCCGCAGCAGGAAGCCTGCTTGGCGTCGCAATAAATCGGCAGCATTACTCCTTCCCCGTAGGCAAGGTTGAAACCATCACACAGTATCCTTTTGACTTCGAGGAATACCTCTGGGCAAGGGACAAGGATTTGCTGTGTACTGAAATTAAAAGTGCCTTTGATCATATGACGCCGCTGCCCGAGGCTTTACACCAGGAGGCAACCGAGCTGTATCGGGAATACCTGATCATCGGCGGGATGCCCGCCTGTATCAACGCGTTTCTGAAGAACGGAAGTTTTCTGGATGTGCCTCTTGTTCAGAACGGGATATTGGACAACTATATTGCGGATATGGCGAAATACTCCAGCAATACCGACAGTGTCAAAATAAGGGCCTGCTACAACTCCATACCGGCTCAGCTTGCCAAGGACAACAAGAAGTTTCAGTACAAGGTTGTGCAGAGGGGCGGCAGCTCGGCTATATTCGGAGCCTCCATTGAGTGGCTCAGCCTTGCCGGCGTTGTGCTGAAGTGCCAGAGAATCAGTCAGGCAGCCGAGCCGATTTCGGTGTACGCCGATCTGTCGGCTTTTAAGCTCTATATGGGCGATGTTGGGCTTCTTGTTATGAAATCCGGTATTTCTCAGCAAACGATTCTTTCCGGCGAAGGCAACACCTTTATGGGCGCAGTGACGGAAAATTATGTTGCACAGCAGCTTGCCGCCAAAGGCTGCGATCTGTATTACTGGGAGAGCGGCAGCATCGCCGAGCTTGATTTTGTCCTGCAAAGAGAGAATCAAATCATTGGTATTGAAGTTAAAAAGGGCGAGCACGTAAGATCCCGCAGCCTCAGCGTTTTTGTCAATGCCTATAAGCCTGCATACTCCGTCAGACTGTCTCTCAAAAACTTCGGAGAAAAAGACGGACTGAAATCCGTCCCGCTGTATGCCGCGTTCTGCATATAAGTTCGGGCCATACCTCGCCAAATTATGCTCAAACTTAATAAGATTCAAGGTGGGCGGGAGCGCCTCCTCAGCTCCTTCAAAAATGGGCGTCAGGGAAATGATACCTTCCGCCTTTTGTTAGAAAATCTAATATTTTTCTAACACGAGCCTGTTTTTTCTAACGCACAGAAGCTGTTTCGTGCGTACTCAACTTAACTCGAACCCTCGGAAAATCGTTAGAAAGTGCTGCAAAATAAGGCTTTTCTTGACTGTACTTTACTCGGAGGGAAATGACACCTTTCTGCTCCTAAGCGGAAGGCCAGCGGTTCAAATCCGCTCGGGGACGCCAGAACAAAACGCCGGAAAGCCTCAAATTAGGCTTTCCGGCGCTTTTTCCTTGAAATGCCTCCGATGAAAAGCAAGCGGTACCAGGACGAATGTCCAAGTACCGCTTGTTTCGTTGTGTCAATTCCGCCTGACGGATATCCGTAGACCGCACCTGGACATCCCCGCCGCCGGCTGGTCTTTTTACTTTTTTTAGAAATCCGCGCTTCCCACCGTGCGGGGATGGGGCAGCACGTCCCGGATGTTGCTCACGCCCGTGAGATACATCACCATCCGCTCAAATCCAAGGCCGAATCCCGCGTGCTTGCAGGAGCCGTACCGCCGGAGGTCACAGTACCACCAGTAATCCTTCGGGTCCATTCCCAACTCCTTGATGCGGCCCTCCAACAGCTCCAACCGCTCCTCGCGCTGGCTGCCGCCGATAATCTCGCCGATCCCGGGAACCAGACAGTCCGCCGCGGCAACGGTCTTTCCGTCGTCGTTCATGCGCATATAGAACGCCTTGATCTCCTTGGGATAGTCCGTGACAAACACGGGCTTCTTGAACACCTGCTCCGTCAGGAACCGCTCGTGCTCCGTCTGAAGGTCGATCCCCCATTCCACCTGATAGTCAAACCGGTCGTTATGCTGCTTCAGGATCTCCACGGCCTCGGTGTAGGTCACCCGGCCAAAGTCGGAGGATGCCACGTGCTCCAACCGTTCCTTCAGACCCTTGTCCACAAAATCGTTGAAAAAGTCCATCTCATCGGGGCAGCGCTCCATGGTGCGCTTGATGACGAACTTGATCATAGCCTCCGCCACATCCATGTCACCCTTGAGGTCGGTGAAGGCCATCTCCGGCTCGATCATCCAAAACTCGGCGGCATGGCGCTGGGTGTTGGAGTTCTCCGCCCGGAAAGTCGGGCCAAACGTATACACATCACCGAAAGCCATGGCGAAGTTCTCCGCGTTCAGCTGGCCGGAGACCGTCAGATTCGCAGGCTTTCCGAAAAAGTCCTGAGAATAGTCCACCTTGCCGTCCTCAGTGCGAGGCGGATTCTCCACGTCCAGCGTGGTGACCCGGAACATCTCGCCGGCGCCCTCGCAGTCGCTGGCGGTGATGATGGGGGTATGCACATAGACGAAGCCCCGGCTCTGGAAAAACTCATGGATGGCATAGGCCGCAACGCTCCGCACTCGGAAGGTGGCGGAAAACAGATTCGTCCGGGGCCGCAGGTGCTGGATCGTGCGGAGAAACTCCGCGCTGTGGCGCTTTTTCTGAAGGGGATAATCGGGGGTGGAGGTTCCCTCCACCTCGACCTTCGCGGCCTTCAGCTCCAAAGGCTGCTTGGCGTCGGGAGTCAGCACCACCGTGCCGGTGACCACCAGCGCCGCTCCTACGTTCTGAGATACGATTCCGGCGTAGTTTCCCAGATCGTTCGCGTCCAAAACTACCTGCAAATTTTTGAAGCAGGAGCCGTCGTTCAGCTCCACGAAGCCGAAGTTCTTCATATCCCGGATGGTGCGGGCCCAGCCGCCCACGGTGACTTCCCTGCCGGAATAGACTTCGCTGTCGGCGAAAATCGCCGCGATTTTTGTCATACTCATTTTTCGTTCACCCGTTTATTTGTTTTTGGTACAATTATCAGCGCACAATATAAAGTATTATATTCGCTTTTAAGTTGCTTTACAAGAGGAATCGTCCGTTTTCAGGGTCAAATCACCTGGAACAGATAAAATTTCAGATAGCTGGTCTCGTCCACACCCCACAATATGGGGTGGTCCGGTGCCTGCTGCCTTGCCTCGATCTGCCGCAGCTGGACCCCCGCGTCGCGAGCGGCGCTTTCCAGCATCGCTGTAAATTTTTCTTCCGTCGCAAAGTGGGAGCAGGAACAGGTGGCCAGATACCCACCCCGGGGCAGCAGCTTCATCGCCCGGTAATTGATCTCTTTATAGCCGGTGATGGCGTTGGCCACCGTGGCGCGGGATTTCGTGAACGCGGGCGGGTCCAGAATTATAAAATCGTATTTCCTAGGCTGCTTTTCAAGCTCCGGCAGCAGGTCAAACACGTTGGCGCAGACGCATTCCACAGTGTTTTCAAGACCGTTGCGACGGACGTTGTCCCTCGCCAGCTCCACCGCCGACTCCGACACGTCCACGGCAGTCACATGAGCCGCGCCGCCCATGGCGGCGTTCAGAGCGAAAGAGCCGGTATGGGTAAAGCAGTCCAGCACCGTCCGATCCTTCGCCAGCCGCACCACCGCCTGACGGTTGAATTTCTGGTCCAGAAAAAAGCCGGTCTTCTGGCCGTTTTCCACATCCACCAGATACCGAATCCCGTTTTCCACAATTTCCGTCATGGCGCGCTCCGGCGGCGTCTCCCCCGGCAGGGGAAACCAGCCCTTATACTGCGCCAGGCCCTCCTTCTCCCGAAGGGCCGCGTCGTTGCGCTCGTAGATCCCGGAAATCTCCTGTCCGTCCCCTCGTAATATTTCAACCAGAAGAGGAAACAGCAGTTCCTTTCTGAGCTCCATTCCCACGGAAAGCACCTGAACAGTCAAAATTGGGCCAAACCGATCCACCGTCAGGCCGGGAAAGCCGTCCGCCTCACCGAAGACAAGACGGCAGCATTTCAGGTCCTCCGGCCGCAGCACCGCCTTGCGGTACTCCCAGGCCCAGCGGAGTTTCCGCTCCCAGAATGCGCCATCGAACGTATCGTTTGCGTTGCGGGAAATAAGCCGAAGGCAGATTTTAGACTTTTCTGAGTAAAGCCCAGTTCCCAGATATCGGTCTTTTTTGCTGACCACATCCACCAGAGCACCGTTTTCCGGCACACTGTCCAGCGCGGTGATCTCCGCATCGTAAACCCAGGGATGGCCTCTGAGAAGGGCGGTCTCCGCTTTCGGCGTAATGGTCGCCCGGGGATAAATTCGCTCCGTTTTCATAAACGCTTCCTCATTTCCTTTTTTCCGCATTTCGTTTCTGAGTGTAGCACATTTTTCCCGAAAATACCATATATCAGAAGGAGAAATCTGCGTGAAACGGAGGACTTGTCATGCCCACCATTTATCTCAGTCCCTCCACTCAGGAGGCGAACCCCTATATCACCGGCAGCGGCTCTGAGGAGTACAACATGAACCTGCTGGCGGACCACATGATCCCGTATCTCAATTCCAATGCCATTGCTTACCAACGGAATACCCCCGAAATGACCGCCGCCAGTTCCATCCGGCAGTCCAATCAGGGGAACTATGACTTTCATCTGGCCCTGCATTCCAACGCCTCCGGTCAGGGGGAAGCCAGCGCTACCCGGGGCATCATTGCGTTTTACTATCCCGGCAGCACGGAGGGCCAGCGGGGTGCGGAGCTGATCGCGGACAATCTGCGGCAGATCTACCCGCTGCCCAACAAAGTGCAGACGCAGGCCATCACCACCCTTGGCGAGGTCCGCCAGCCCAAGGCCCCTGCGGTACTGGTGGAGATCGGCTACCACGACAACTACGCCGACGCCACCTGGGTGGAGAGCCATATGGACTCCATCGCCCATCAGCTGGTCCGAGCACTGACGGAGTTTTTCGGTCTGCCCTTCATTTATCCGTCCGGCCCACGCACAGGAAAGGTCCATGTGTCCTACGGTACACTGAACCTGCGCAGCTACCCCTCCCCTCAGGGGACAGTCATCGCCAACCTTCCCAACGGCGCGACGGTGACGGTCTACGGCGAGTGGCAGGGCTGGTACACCGTCCGGTACGGAGATCAGCTGGGTTATGCGGCCGCAGCCTATATCAACGTCTAGGACAGCCCCGCAGATTCGGGCGGCGGCGCCCCTGTCCGGAAGCGGACGCCCCGACAGGGCGTCCGCTTTAAAATTTGCCAAGTGAAAAACAGTTCTTTGTTAAATGTTTATACATTTTTTCTTGACACAACGGCAGCAAACGATTAAACTAAAAAAGGATTCTTATCGGCCGTCATTTGGCCGCTGATTTTTCCAAATTTCCTCGCATAAAATACCGTAAAATTCAGGAGGTAAACCATTGTGATGCAGACCATCCTTGCAGCCCTGATTGGGCTGGCGGTCGGCAGCGCGGTTTGCTTCCCTCTCGGTATTCGCTACCGGAAAAACGTGTCTGAAAGGGAAATCTCAAGCGCTGAAGAAGAAGGAAAGCGCATTATCAACGAGGCGATTAAAAACGCAGAAACCAAGAAGAAAGAAGCCCTGTTGGAAGCAAAAGAGGAGATCCTGAAAAACCGCAGCGAGTATGAGAAGGAAGTCAAAGAGCGCCGGTCCGAACTTCAGCGGCAGGAAAACCGCCTGCAGCAGAAGGAAGAGAACATTGACCGCAAGACTGAGACCATTGAGAAGAAAGAAGACGCCCTGGCCCAGAAGCACCAGCAGCTGGACAAAGAGACTGAGGAGATCCAGACCATCAAGCGCAGTCAGACGGAACAGCTGGAGCGCATCTCCGGCTTTACCGCAGACGAAGCCAAGAACTATCTGATTGCTCAGGTGGAGAGCGAAGTGACCCACGAGACCGCCCTTAAGATCAAAGAGGTAGAGTCCCGCATGAAGGAAGAGAGCGACAACCGCGCCCGGGAAGTGGTGGCGCAGGCCATCCAGCGCTGTGCGGCGGACTCCGTGGCGGAAATGACCGTCAGTGTCGTGCCCCTGCCCAACGACGAAATGAAGGGCCGCATTATCGGCCGCGAGGGTCGCAATATCCGCACCATTGAGACACTTACCGGCGTGGACCTCATCATCGATGATACGCCGGAAGCCATCACCGTCTCCTGCTTTGAGCCGGTCCGTCGCGAAGTTGCCCGGCTGGCGCTTGAAAAGCTTATCGCCGATGGCCGCATCCACCCCACCCACATTGAGGAGATGGTGGAAAAGGCCCGCCGGGAAGTGGACGCCGTCATCAAGTCCGAGGGCGAGCGTGCCGTGTTTGAGACCGGTGTGCGGAACCTGCACCCGGAGCTTGTGAAGATGTTGGGCCGTCTCCATTACCGCACCAGCTACGGTCAGAACGTTTTGCAGCACTCCATCGAGGTCAGCCACATCGCCGGCATGATGGCCACGGAGTTGGGCGCGGATGCCCAGACCGCCAAGCGGGCGGGCCTGCTCCATGATTTAGGTAAATCCGTGGACCACGAGATGGAGGGCACCCATGTACAGCTGGGCGTGGAATTTGCCCGGAAGTACAAAGAGAAGGACGAGATTATCCACGCCATTGAAGCCCACCACAACGACGTGGAGCCTCATACCGTCGTTGCCTGTCTCGTGCAGGCGGCGGACGCGATCTCCGCAGCCCGGCCCGGCGCCCGGCGCGAGAATCTGGAGAACTACATCAAGCGTCTCCAGCAGCTCGAGGAGATCACCGGCAGCTATCCCGGTGTTGACAAAGCCTATGCCATTCAGGCAGGGCGCGAGGTCCGCGTGATGGTGAAGCCAGAAATGGTCTCTGAGGATGAAATGGTGATTCTTGCGAGAGATCTGGCCAAGAAGATCGAGGAAGAGATGGAATATCCCGGACAGATCAAGGTTCATCTCATTCGGGAGACCAAAGTGGTCGAATACGCAAAATAATATTGAACCCCCCCGGCCGCTTGGCCGGGGGGGGTTCGCAGCTATATCCGCGCACAGGGACGGGAACGTATTTCAGGACCCGGCGCGTCAGGCTCTGACCAACTTGTAATACGCCCTTGCTGTGGCGCGGTAGACCAATGCATAAATCACCGCGAACACGGCCAGCGTCCCCCCGGTACATAGCAGCACCAATGACCCATTGTGCAGTGAGAACAGTGTCAGCAGCCGCGTCATCAGGCTGAAATCAAATGCCACATGGATGGCCGCCACTGCCAGCGGCGCGAAAAACACCACCAGCAGCTGGGAATTGATCGACCTGCGGACCGTCTTTGGCTCCATGCCCACCTTCTGCATGACCAGATACCGCTCCCGGTCCTCATAGCCCTCGGAAATCTGCTTGTAATAAATAATGAGGACCGCAGCCATCAGGAAGATGGTCCCCAGGAACACGCCCAAAAAGAAAAAGCCGCCGTTGATGGAATAGTATTGCCCGCCGAAGCTGTCCCGGGTTTCAAAGTCCAGCCGTGACCAGCTTCCGGTTCCGGTGAAGTCCAGCGTCTGCTCCAGATCGTCGGGCTGGATGGCACTCTCGTCCGCATTCCAAAAGCCGCTCCACTGCATTTGCTCCGCATCTTCGCCCAACTCGGCCCGCTGACCCTCATACAGGGCGCGGAGTGTTCCGTCGGATACCACCGCATAAAGAACATCCACCGCCGAGGTCTGAAATGCCCGGGGAACGGGGTACTGCGGGCTGGGCTCCACTGCCGTCAGCGTCAGATCGTCGGCGTGGGAGAAGCGGAAGGTCAGATTCCGGCTCTGCCCCGCGCCGTTCAGAAACAGCAGCATCTGCCCGTCTGTAAGGCTTGGCACCTCTGCGCCGGTGACGGCGGCGTAGTCCGCCGAGGCCATGGCACAGACCATGCTGGAAGCCCCTGAAAGGTATTTCTTCACCTCCAGCGCGCCTCTTCTCTCATCCACGTTAAAGGAGAGGTAGCGGTAGTTCACCACCGGTACGGCGGGGATTCCCTTTGCCTCTATCTGTTCAGTCACGGTCTTATAAAATGCCTCCGCGTCAAACGGCTGATCCTCCATCGGGTCGTACCTGACCTCCGCCCGCAGATTCCCGGCGAACTGCTCGTCCAGAGCCGACTTGCTGCCCAGATACAGCGACAGCGTGCCGGAGACCATCACAAGCACCATGGTGGACAGTATGCAGATGTTGGCAAGGCCCACGGCGTTGCGTTTCATGCGGTAAAGCATACCGGAAACGCCAATGAAGTGGTCGGTTTTATAATAGAATTTTTTGTTGGCTCGCAGAGCTTTCAGCACCGCGATGCTGACGGCGGTAAACACGCAGTAGGTCCCGACGATGACCAGAAACACCGCGACAAAGTACATTGCCAGCGCTGTCATGGCGGAGCGGGTGGTGACGGCAATGGCATACCCCGCCCCCAGCGCCACGACACCAATAACCGCCGTCACGTAGCGGGTCTTCGGCTCCCGTTCCCCGGCGCTGCTCTCCCGCAGCAGCTCCATGGGATTCTGGACACGAATACGATGAAGATTTATCAGCAGGTTGAACAGCAAGATCGCACCAAACAGCACCGCCGTCTCCGCGATGGCGGTTCCGGAGATAAAGAAGCCGTACACAATGTCCATCCGCATCATACGGCACAGCAGGAGCACCGCCAGCTTATGCAACAGCATTCCCAGCAGCACGCCGCCCAAGATGCCCGCGGCGGCGGTGTAGACCATCTCGAAGCCCAGAACAATGGCAATGTGCCGCTTGCCCATACCAAGAATGTTATAAAGCCCCAGCTCCCGTTTGCGCCGTTTCATCAGGAAACTGTTAGTATAGGTCAGAAAGATGACCGCGAAAACAGCGATGACAAAGGTGCCTATGGACATGAACATGGTGAGGTAGGCGTACCTGGTGCTGTTTGGCAGATCGGGTGTGTACATCAGCGCCCTCACGATATAATAGGCCGCCGCCGTCCCCATGACGGTCAGCAGGTAGGGAAGGTAAAACTGCCCGTTTCTGGCCAGATTGACCAGGGCCATCCGGGGGTAGAACCGCCTCTTATTCATTTGCCTCACCGCCTTGCGCCAGCACCGTCAGCGTGTCGGAGATGCGGCCAAACTGCTGCTCCTGCGTATTCTCGCCCCGATAGAGCTGATGGTACACCTCCCCGTCCCGTAAAAACAGGACCCGTTGGGCGTGGCTGGCGGCCTTGACGGAGTGGGTCACCATTAAAACCGTCTGACCGCCTGCGTTGATGTCTCCAAACAGATCCAGCAGCCGGTCGGAGGCCCGGGAGTCCAGCGCACCGGTGGGTTCGTCCGCCAGAACGATTTGGGGATTTGTGATGAGCGCGCGGGCCACGGCGCAGCGCTGCTTCTGTCCGCCGGAGACCTCATAGGGGTACTTGCTTAAAATGTCCAAAATCCCCAGCTGCTCCGCCAAGGGCTTCAAGGCCTTCTCCATCTCCTTGAACTCCTGCCCCGCCAGCACCAGCGGTAAAAAAATGTTATCCTGCAGGGAAAATGTATCCAGAAGATTGAAATCCTGAAATACAAACCCCAGATTTGTGCGGCGAAAAGCAGCCATGTCCCGCTCTTTGATCTCGCAGATGTCTTTTCCACCCAACAGCACCTGGCCGGAGGTGGGCTTGTCCAGAGCCGCCAGAATATTCAAAAGCGTGGTCTTTCCGGAGCCGGACTCGCCCATGATGGCCACATACTCCCCCGGCTCCACGGAGAAGCTGACATTTTTCAGAGCCTCCACCTGATTGCCGCCAAAGCGGGTGGTGAAGATTTTTTGAAGATGGGATACTTCCAGAAGCGACATGTAAATTCCTCCTTTTGATGTTCCCATCCTAGCAAAATTTTGGCAGTGGAGCCATCGAATTGGCTTACAATTTTCCCCCGAAGCTTACAATTTTGTAAGTTTTGGTCTTCTTCCCAGGCAGAAAACCGCCGCTCCCCTCGTCTCAGGGGCGGGAAGCTCACTCCTCCACCTGCCGCCCATCGCGCAGCAGCAAACGCACGATGGTTCCCTGTCCGGGCCGGGACACAATGGTGATTCCCTGCCCCAGATTCGTCAAAACCCGCTTGCAGAGATATAGTCCGATCCCTGTGGCCTTTCGGTCCTCCCGCCCGTTATAACCGGTAAAGCCCTTTTCAAACACACGTGGCAGGTCCTCGGACCGGATACCGATGCCGGAGTCTGCGATGGCCAGCGTCTCGCCATCCGGGTAGATGCGGACGCTACCGCCCTCGGGGGTATATTTGACGGCGTTGGAAAGAAGCTGGCCCACCACAAATCCCAGCCATTTTTCGTCTGTCAGGAGTACGCGGTGCGTCTCGTGGAATTCCAGCGTCAGCTTTTTCAGGATGAATAGCCGCGCATACCGGCGCAGGCTGGCCCGGATGACGTCATCCAGCGCGCAGCGGCGCAGAACATAATCTGTGGAGTCGCTGTCCAGACGAAGATAGCCCAGGACCATTTCCACATACTCCTCGATCTTTAGCAGCTCCGCCGACAGCGCCTCCCGGTCAGTCTCTCCGCCGGACTGGAGTAGAAGGCGACTGGCGGCGATAGGGGTCTTGATCTGATGAACCCAGAGGGTATAGTAGTCCAACAGGTCCTGGCGTCTGTTCTCGCTCTGCGTCAGAAGCTTGGCACGGTGGACGCACACGGCGTTCAAAAGCGCCTGATAGTCCGCCTCCAGCGTGCTGCGGGCGGGTGGCAAAGGCAGCACCGCTTCATGGACGGCTTCTCTCAGCCGCTCCAGCTCCCGGTGACGGCGAAGAAATCCGGCGTAGCCCACAGCAAAAAAAAGCAGGCCCAGTACGATGCAAAGCAGTGCCGCATATCCCACCGCTTCGGCGGGATATGCGTATAAGGACAGCACCGCGGCAAAAATAGCGGCGGACGCCGCCAGAAAGAGCAGCAGCTTATACTGCCGTCTCAGGTATTGCAGCAGCATGTTGAGCCCTCCACCAGATAGCCCGCGCCCTTTTTTGTGTGAATCAGGTTTCCAAGGCCCGCCTCCGCCAGCTTTTTGCGCAGGCGGGTGACATTTACCGTCAGGGTGTTCTCGTCCACAAACGCATCGGATTCCCACAGGCGGGTCATCAAACTCTCCCGGCTGACAATCCGGCCTCGGTTCTCCAGAAGCATCTGCAGAATTTTCAGCTCGTTTCGGGTCAGTTCCAGTTTCTCCGCCCCGGCGGTCAGCGTCCCGTCGGACACATTCAGCACAGCCTTGCCGCAGGGCAGCAGCTGGGCGGGTCCGCTGAAATCATAGGCGCGGCGCAATAGCGCCTGAACCTTGGCGGAGAGAACATTCAGGTCGAAGGGCTTTGCCAGGAAATCGTCTCCGCCCATATTCATAGCCATGATCTGGTTCATGTTGTCTCCGGCGGAGGAGATGAACAGGATGGGGACCTGAGAGACCTTTCGGATTTCTGCACACCAGTGGTAGCCGTTGAAAAACGGGAGAGACACATCCAGCAGCACCAGCTGCGGCGCCGCGTGGGCGAATTCCTCCATCACGTTCTGAAAATCCCTTACCCGAGTCACCCGATAGCCCCAGCTTTGAAGATGCGCCTCCATGGCCCCGGCGATCACCGGGTCATCCTCCACGATCAGAATGCGGCAGCCGTTCAAATTCCGTTCCTCCCCGCTCTTGCCTTCCCACAGCATATCCATGCTCCTGAAGTGGCAAAATAACAATGCGTTACTCTTTTGGCTAAATTCGCTTCGTAAAAATTCATCTGCTCAGCGGACATTATATTCCATTTCCATTTTTTGCGCAACGCCTCACTTTTCGGCCTTCCACGCATCAAATTCTGTTGATTTTTTCCATTTCAGCCCAAAAAACACTCTTGAATCCGGGAAACAAAGGTGATATGATATGTTCACAAGATAGAGGTGCGAATGAGACGGCGCTGCGCAAGCCGACAGGCAATGAACGCAGCGGAAGCGATTTCGCCGAACTGAAACGGCAGGTATGCCGTTTTGGTGGGGCCGGGGAGAACATCTCCGGGACTGTCCGCGGGAAACTGCGGGGGCGCTATCTGCTCACAGGAAACTCCGCACATCGTACATTTGTGTGGGAGCGATTGTCGGTAGAGAGCGTTTTCTCTACCGATTTTTTTGTTGCACGCCACAAATAAACGTATGGAGGAAACACTATGAAATTCGAACATGTACAGGGTTCTATCGTCGCCATGGTCACTCCGTTCAAGGACGACGGAAGTGTCAATTTTGAGGTCCTGACCCAGCTTTTGGAGCGGCAGATCGCCAGCGGTACGGACGCCATCCTGGCCCTTGGCACCACCGGCGAGTCTTCTACTATGACTCACGAGGAGGACGCCGCCATAGTGGAACACACACTGAAGGTGGTGAACGGCCGGGTACCGGTGGTGGTGGGCAGCGGCTCCAACTGCACCGCTACGCAAATGCAAAGCGCCAAGCTTTATCAGTCCATGGGCGCGGATGCGCTGCTTCTGATCACCCCTTACTATAACAAGGCCAACGCCGAGGGCATGTATCACCACTTTGCCGACGTGGCCGACGCCGTGGATATTCCCTGCATCCTATACAATGTTCCGGGCCGTACCGGCTGTTCCATTCCCGTATCCGTGGTGGAGCGCCTTGCCCAGCACCCCCACATCGCCGCCATTAAGGAGGCTTCAGGAGACATCGCCTATGCCATGAAGATCGCCCACTGCATCGGGCCGGACTTCGCGCTTTACTCCGGCAACGACGACATCACCATCCCTCTCATGAGCATCGGCGGCAGCGGCGTCATCTCCGTGTACGCCAACGTGATGCCGAAAGTGTGCCACGAGATCGTCCGGGAATTTCTGACCGGCGACCAGAAGAAAGCCGTGTCGGAACAACTGCGGTACTTGCAGCTGATGAACGATCTGTTTCTGGAGGTCAACCCCATCCCCGTAAAGACCGCCATGAACCTGATGGGTCTGAACGTGGGGCCCATGCGCCTGCCCCTCTATGAGATGAGCGACAGCGCAAGGCATAAGCTGGAAGCCACCATGCGGGAGGCGGGTCTGCTGTGAAGCTCATACTGATTGGCCACGGAAAAATGGGCAAACTGCTGGAGCAAAGCACGGCGGAGCAGGGCGACGAGGTACTCGCCGCTCTGGGCCGCGACAATCTGGGCCAGCTCTCCTCTCTCCCGGCAGCGGACATGGTCATCGACTTTTCCCGGCCCGAGACGCTGGACGCCGTGAGTGCCTATATCCGCCGCACCGGTACGCCGCTGCTGTCCGGCACCACCGGCTACACGCCGGAACAGCTGGAGTGGGTCCGCGCGCTTGGAGACTGTGCCCCGGTGCTGTACGCCGCCAACTACTCTTTGGGCATTGCGGTATTTCAGCGGGTATTGTCCCAGATTTCCGACACGCTGAAGCCGGAATTCGATATTGAGATTGAAGAGACGCACCACAATCAGAAGGCCGACGCCCCCAGCGGCACGGCGAAGCTGCTGCTCTCAGCCATCGATCCCGCCGGGGAATACGCCCCGGTCTACAGTCGGGAGGGCAACACCGGTAAACGGACGAAAAAGGAGATCGGCATCCACGCCCTGCGGGGCGGCACCGTTGCAGGAACCCACTCGGTCCACTTTTTTGGCCTGGACGAGGAGTTGGAGATCACCCATCGGGCCGCCAGCCGCCAGATCTTTGTCAGCGGCGCGCTCCACGCAGCGCGGCTGCTGGCAGGAAGACCCAGGGGCTTCTATGACCTGCAAAATCTTTTATTTGGAGAGAGAGCATGAACGCACAGGAGATCATCGATTATATCGCAAATTCTGAGAAAAAGACCCCGGTAAAGGTTTATGTCAACACCACTGGCCCGGTGGACTTCGGCTCCGCCAAGGTCTTTGGCTCCAACGGAAGCTACACCGTTTTCGGCGACTGGGCCGAGTTGAGTCCCGTTCTGGAGCGGAACAGCGGCAAAATTTCCGACCTTGTGGTGGAGAACGACCGACGGAATTCCGGCGTGCCGCTGCTGGACACAAGGGGCGTCACGGCCCGCATTGAGCCCGGCTCCATCATCCGGGAAAAGGTGGAAATCGGCGAGGGTGCCGTCGTCATGATGGGTGCTATCATCAATATCGGGGCCATTGTCGGTCCGGGCAGCATGATCGACATGGGCGCGGTGCTGGGCGGTCGGGCTACGGTGGGCGCCCACTGCCACATTGGAGCCGGAGCGGTTCTGGCGGGCGTGGTAGAACCCGCATCCGCAACGCCGGTTATCGTTGAGGACAACGTGCTGGTGGGTGCCAACGCTGTGGTGATTGAGGGCGTCCACGTGGGCAAAAACGCCGTGGTGGCCGCTGGCGCCGTGGTGGTGGAAGACGTACCGGAAAACGCCGTCGTCGCCGGGTGCCCCGCGAAGGTCATTAAAATGAAGGATGAGAAGACGGAGAGCAAAACCGCCCTGATCGACGCGCTGCGGAAGCTGTGACGGCAGTCTGAATTTAAAATTTATTATAGAACTCTGTATAAAAATTGTTTTTATACAGAGTTCTATTGCCTTTTTAAGGAAAACATGGTACACTGTAGCGTAGTAATAAGTAAAGGAGAGCGTAGATATGCTGAATTCTGCGAATATTTGCATTGTCCTTTCGATTCTCATCTATCTGATTGCGATGCTGGGAATCGGTGCAGTCTGCTCCAGAAAGAACCGGACCACAGACGATTTTTACTTGGGTGGCCGCAAGCTGGGGCCGCTGGTGACAGCCATGAGCGCCGAGGCATCCGACATGAGCAGCTGGCTGCTTATGGGACTTCCCGGCCTCGCGTACCTCTCAGGCGTGGCCGACGCAGGCTGGACCGCCATCGGTCTGGGCGGTGGGCACCTATCTCAACTGGCTGATCGTGGCCCGGCGCATCCGACTGTATACGAAGCGGTTGGA
>Ga0183099_1000521_pt1 | contig 27841 bp, 24 predicted proteins | sample Biomet1_FD_127788 | JGI IMG/M metagenome (GOLD analysis project Ga0183099, IMG submission 127788) | Microbial communities from bioreactor (seeded with anoxic lake sediment) at LBNL, California, USA - Biofuel metagenome 1 | ecosystem: Engineered > Bioreactor > Anaerobic > Unclassified ...
AGTGTAGTATAATCCAAATCTGAATTTCTGTAGGGAACGATATAATTCATTTTTTGATCTATTGTGCCAGTGACTGATTCCTGATAAATTGTGTGCTGCCAATATATAAAAATGTAGATTCCATTTCATCATCGTTCGCTCCAATATTTATTGTAGACATCTCAAATAGAAAAACCATCCCAACTAAAAAATATATCAATTTTCTCCACATAAAGTTTTCGCCTTTCATTTACAATTGAAATTTTAACACAACAGTGTTCTCTCACTTCGCCAAAGCAAAAAAGTAAAGGGACAATTAGCGTGAAAGAGCCATCCCGTTATTGAACCTTCTGTTATCACACTATTGTTGCGTGTGCCAAAAAGGCATGCAGGATTCTGCTTTCAGTCCCGTAAATAACTATTTTTTTTAACATTTAACACCTACAAGAAGACAATAGAACAGTGTTCTCTCTTATCCTTCAAGCCACACTTCGCAATATCATTATTTTCCTCTATACTTCACAGATATCATCCGCCGATCCCCATCCCAAACAACATCACCATATTTCGCTAAGTCGTCGATGTAAATCAATGATCTTCCATTGATGTTAAACGAATTTACCTGTTTTCCATCTATATACACTTTGATATTGGAGCGGTAGATATCATATAACTTTTTCCCGACTGTTCCGCTTTTCACGAACCTTTCATCCGCACTGTCAATGAGGGCAATTGCTTTCTCTTCAGAACGATTCACTTTTAATGTCCGTGTCGCATCGTCATAAGTGACATCAAAGCCGTAATCGGATAAATCCTCTGCTGAGATTGCGGTGTTTCCATCGATATTGTAGGACGGAATGGGGTTGCCACCAATTTCGGCTGTTATGTCGGTGGACACCACCTCGCTGGGGGTTTTTCCGTCAATTACATAAGGGTCATCCAATGTCCCACTGCCTGATAATATTATGGCGTTGTCTGTGTCAAGGTAGAATGCGGGGCGGACGCCCTTTGTTAAATAAGGGGACTCATCGCCATATGTACCATTACCTGTAATAAATGTGCAATCATTAATAAAGTTATTAGAATTATTAAATGTGTTTGGTGTACGAAGAAAGTAATAATAACTTTTCCCACTCAAATCTGATCTGTAAACTGCGACACCATCAGCACATAACGCAACCAAATCACTTAAATTCTTCCACACACTGTATATTTGCATCTCGTCTAAGAGAAATACCGTATCGGTCACTTCATACGCCGAGCCGGTATAGCTATCCGGAAACTCGGAATAGCCATAATACACTGCTATTTTTGGGTCTGCGCTTTGCATATGGTATGCTTTTAAAGCAGAATATGGTTTATCCTTTCCGTTAGTCGCAAGATCCAAGTGGTCTCCGGGCAACATCGTCCACTGCGTTATTGTTTTCATAACACTTTTTTCAATTTTAGAGAAGTTATTTTCATTTAAAAAACCTTTTTCATTTAGATTCATATCATCTTTATTAAACCTAACGAAAGTATCATTCATTCCCCAGTCGGCTTCGCCTTCCTCCGCTGTGGAATTGAGCCACTTTCGCAAATAAGACCCTGCCCAGAAATTACTGTCTCCAAAAGCCTTAAGAGCGAGAATTTTATCACTTACAATCAACTTTCCGTGTTCATCATCCGCAACATAACGCCAAACAATCGGCACATCATTGTATTTTCCCAACGTAAAATAATCACCAATTTTCAGACTATCAACTGATATAACATTTCCAGGTTCTGTTATGTCGCCTGTACTATTTGTTGCAAAGGTTGTTCCTGAAATTATACCGATTATGATTATGAAACTCAATAATATTGATAAAAACTTTTTCATTGTCAAATCTACTCCCGTCTATTGATTCAAAAAACATCGAATCGGTTCTCCCGCTTCGCCAAACTCTCTAAATTCGCCTTGCTGTACGTAATGCACAAGTTCGACAATATAGTTAGATTATACCAATTATTATATCTTATGTCAAATGTGTTTAGATCAATTGCAAAGAAAAACAGGGTGTATTCTTTGCGAATATCCCCTGTTTCTTTTTAGAATTTGTTTTTAAATGTAGGAACGAACTGTGTTTGTGTCTTACGGTTGGAATGATTTTACTGTGTTTAAAAATGATTCGGGCAAATCGGCTGTTTTTCCAACATAGAGGAATTCATAATAAACACCATCCAATTCGGTAAGATAAGAGGTCGTAAAATAGGTCAAACCGGTATAAGCTGTTTGCGAAGTATAGGTTTGAAAGGTTCTGTTGCCAATTGTTTCGGTGGTGCTTTTTTTAATCATACTGTTTTGTGCACCGGCTTGTTCTGTTGCGGCATTTCTTCCGGCAAGAATATAGGTTGTAATTTCCGAAAGCTGTTTTGGAAAGCCTTTGTTTTCAAACATCATCAGGACAATGGTATCCCCAACTTCTTTGGAGGCAAAGGTATAATTTCCATTGCTTTCTTCGCTTAACACATATGAATTGTCCACAGAAATATTCCAATTGGCAGCAGGGGGAACAATGGATTGTGTTGCCATTTCGTTTCCACTGATATAGATAAAGGGTTTCTCCGAAATATTCAAACGAAAAATTGCTTTTCTTGCCGTTTCTGTTGCAGAAAGATAAGAGGTCAGAAAGCGATCTATTCCGCTCTTTTCGGCTTTGGGATTGAAGGATTGCATTGTATCGAGCAACGTTTGCGGAACAGTTGTGTCAAAGGTGGTACTGTTAAATTCAAAAATCATGCCATCCCAAACGGTAAAATAAGTATAGTTATAAAACGGTGCTTCGGCACCCGGATATTCGGTTTTATTGACAAACATCTTATACTCGAGATCATTGATTTTTATGGTATCTATTGGTTTTACGGTTGTATTGGTCAAGCCGTTTTCCAATATGCCTGTTCGATCTGTCAATGTTTTTGTGGCGTATGCGGTCAAGTCGAATGCGGTATCTTCGATTTTTTTGGTTTCTACATATAAAATATCCGAATTGCCTCTCATGAAAAAGTTATTGCCATTGTTTGCAACCTGTGTGCCATAGGTGGAATCGACGGTGATATACCAATCCTTTTTTGCCGAAACAATGAGTTTTGTCAAATCTTGTGTATCATAAAAAGAATAAAAATCATCGGCATAATCGGCTTTTTTATAATCGGTTTCAATTGCTGCGGGTTTGGATTGGGCAGCCAGTGTGCTCATTGGATTGGACAAATAATTTGTAATAAAAGAAGCGGTTGCCGTTTTTTCGCTTTTGGGTTGAAAGGATTGAATTGCATTCACCAGAATTTGTGGTGCGGTGGTTTCCCATCCGTAATAATTAAAGCAAAAAACGGTGTTATTCCACACGGTATAATAGTAAGAATCATAGGATGTCGTGCCATTTTCCCCAGGTATAGCGTAATTAAACATCTCATAATCAAGATCATTGACTTTGATTTTTTGAATCATCTCTTCCGCAGAATAGGTAACACCCTCTTGTGGATTCGCTGCAATTCGTTCGTTGCAACGATCTTGCACAAATTGATGAAGGGAAAAAGAAGCATCGGAAATCGGTTGCATTTTTATGCGGAACAAATTTGTTTTTGTTGTATTTTGAAACGCATAATCCCCCTCATTTGCCGAAGCGGTTTTGGAGGAAGCATCGATGGAAATATACCAATCCTTATGCGAAGAAACAATCAATTTCGGAAAAGTGGATGGCTCGTAAAAAAAGTAAGGGGTTGCGGAAAGTGATGGATCGGTTGTAATTTGCACCGTTTTGGTGCCAGCTTTCCACAACACTTGTGCGCCAAAACTTTCTCCAATTGCACGGACAGGAACAAGGGTTCTGTCATCTACAATTTGCGGTGGAACATCGAGTTTCATGTTTCGATCGCCTTTTTTCAAGGTAGTGTTGTTGATTTGCATGGTAATCACGGTGCTGTCTTTCGTTGCGGTAATGGTTTTTGTTTCTTCATTCCATTCCACTGTGGCACCGAATGCTTCAAAGATTTTACGCATGGGAACAAGGGTTCTGCCCGCTACAATTTGCGGTTGTACATCGAATGTAAGTTGTGTTCCGTCAAGCACAACGGCAATGGCAGGTGCGCTTGTAATTGGTTCTTCCGCAGAAACACAAAGCGGTAAAATGCTTGTGAAAAGCAGAGTCATGAATACTATGGCCGAGAGGAGTTTTAATTTCATATTTGAATCTCACTTTCTTTTTCTCTATTATAACAAAATTTCGGGATAAATCAATTGTTTCTGCATAAATATTCGTTTTCAGCGGAAAATTGAGTGGAATTTGATCGAAATAAAAGGAATGCCGGCTTTCTGCAACAACTTTTGCAGAAAATCGGCTTCTTTTCATTCAATTTCATATTCATTCCTTTTGCTGACATGGGACGTTTGTCTGTCCCGATTAGAGTTCGCTTATGGAGACGCTTTGAAAGGACAAAACTCCCCTTGAAAGATTTATCTTTCAAGACTATTCTTCAAAATAGATTTTTTTCAGGAATTGTTCCTCTCTGCAAACATGAGTTTCTGTTTTGGAATCCTCTGAATCTCCAATGGTCGTAATATCTTCTACCCAATGAGAATCTTGATCAATGGTATACGGCCTGATGAAAAAGCAATGCAACGGGTGACTTTTAAAGCACTCCAATTGATAATAACGATCAATAGCTTTTTTTGCATTTTCTTCGGTTGCATAAACACCGAGCAGTTTTATTTCCTCGTGTTGATTTTTTTCTCCGTACTCACATCTGTGTTGGAGAATAAAAACTTGTTCTAAACTCATGTGTACCATCCCCTTTTCTGTTCTGTACTGTTTCGTCGTGTGTGGTGGAACTCATTCCAGTATTTTCAATCGGCATTGGCTGCAAAAGTGGGTTTTCCCGATACAGATCAATTCAAATTGTGCTGTATTGCTTGATTAAGATAGGATGCCAACGTGATTCGGTGAGAAAGCGGGACTGCTTTGTTATTTGCATTGGAATGTGCGGGGTTGCTTTTGGAGGTTATCTGTGCTTCGCCTTTGTAGTTTACTTTGCACCTCACCCTATTTTATTCCACTGTATGGTTCGGTTAAAACGAATTCAATGCCTCAAAAAATTCAAGGGGAAGGGTTCTGTACCAATATAAAAAAAAGCAAGGTACAAGCCGTTCCATTCGGTGAGATAAGAAAAAAGATAAGAGGCGCCATCGCGATCCGGCAGAGCAATTTGATTGCATTGGTATTCCCTTTGTCCAATTTTTGCGTTGTAGATTTGATGGGAATATTGCCGGAATCATCCTCCTCAAGATGGAAGGACTTTGCATTGTATACAGAATTTATCCATATTCAAGAACAATGGAAGAAAAAGGCGTTTTCGGACTGTTCCTTATAATTGTAGCATAATATTCCTATAAAATCAATATTTTTCTAAAATTTATCAATATAATACAGGAATTTTCTTAATATATATTAGATATTGGACAGTTTTGTTTCTTTTGCTCCAAACCATAAAAACGGTGAATGAATTGCACCGCAACATCACATATATTCCAACGAAACATAAAAGCAGATTTCGTTATATCCGCATTTCATTAGGCGTGACCCCATTGCCTATGCAGACCATGGAGCATAATACGTATCAAAGACCTTTCAACCTTTGCTACTTTTTTATGTGTTTACACAAGACATAAGTTGAAAAGTAACTCCATATAATAACGCTTTCGTAGAATCTTTTTGCACGACACTAAAACGAGAGCTTGTTCGGGATGCCCAATATGACAATCCCGAACAAGCTAAGATGGTTATTTTCAACTATATTGAATTGTATAAACTGTAAAAAGATACAGTCAACTTTATGTTGCTTAAATACTCTTCAATTTAACTGCAAAATGTTTAAATTCATTTATTTTTGTATCAAGTTTTTCTTGATATATCCAAGTCCTATTCAAAACCTCTGTCAATCTTTTTGAGGGTCACTTGAATGACATCTCTGTTCTTTTTCAGTTCAGTTAAGATCGACTTCTTTTCCCGCCAAATCCTCAAGGGTTGTGCCGTCAACATATTCAGTGATTTTATCATACAAACCGCTCCAAAAACCTATTGTCCTGCATTGATCAAATCTGGAGCAGTGATTAACTTCATCTTGTAGGCAAGAAACAGGAGCAAGGTCGCCCTCTGTCACACGCAGAATATCCCCAACCGTGTATGCAATGGGTGCTTTTGCAAGTTTATATCCCCCCTGTGATCCACGGAGGCTTTTAATATATCCCACTTTACATAATAGTGTGATGATTTGTTCCAAATATTTAATTGAGATTTCCTGCCGCTCGGCTACTTCTTTCAAGGCCACGAATTTTTCCGGATCGGATTGTGCCAAATCAAGCATAAGTCGCAGGGCGTATCTGCCTTTTGTCGATATTTTCATTCTTTTCACTCCGTTAGGTGCCGATTCTCTTTTCATATTACTTCTGTATTATATCACAGCGCAAAGCGTTTATCAATATACAATTTAACACTTTTTGAAAGTCACCCTGCCGTTGACAAGAGCTATGTGTGTGGTATATAATCTTATTTGACAAAGGAACCGTAAAGATAGAAATGGAGATAGGATGAATGAACCAGTTTTCAAGAACCGAAATTCTTCTGGGACAAAACGAACTTGAAAAGTTACAAAACGCAAAAGTAGCAATTTTTGGTCTCGGAGGTGTCGGCTCATATGTTGTCGAAGCGTTGGCACGGAGCGGTGTTGGCACATTGATTATTGTTGATGATGATAAAATATGTTTGACCAACATCAACAGGCAACTCATTGCCCTTCATTCTACCGTTGGCCGCCAGAAAACCGATGTCATGAAAGAACGAATTCTCGACATCAATCCAAAAGCCAACGTGATGATTCACCAAAGCTTTTATGCGGAACAAAATGCACATGAATTTGATTTTGCTTCCTATACTTATCTTGTGGATGCCATTGACACCGTTTCCTCAAAGTTATCCCTTGTTGAAAAAGCAAATGAATTCGGAATTCCGATCATCAGTTGCATGGGCGCAGGAAACAAACTCGATCCGACACAATTCGAGGTGGCAGACATCTATAAAACCTCCGTCTGCCCTTTGGCAAAAGTAATGCGTCACGAACTACGCCGCAGAGACATCAAGCATTTAAAAGTTGTTTACTCAAAGGAACTTCCGTTGACCCCGATTGATGATAGTAAAAACAGCTGTAAAACACACTGCATTTGTCCGCCTGACACAAAACGAAAATGCACGGTACGCCGTCAGGTTCCGGGAAGCGTTTCATTTGTCCCTTCAGTTGCGGGGCTGATTCTTGCAGGAGAAGTCATAAAAGACATCATAGAAAATTGAATCTTTTATAGGGAAACAGGGTTACATTCGATTCTCGAATGTAACCCTGTTTTTTGTCATGTAGTAACAATCTGGTTGTTTTATTCTGCGAATAACGGGGTGGACAAATATCTCTCCCCAGTATCAGGTAGAAGCGCAACGATTACTTTCCCCTTATTTTCAGGGCGTTTTGCAAGTTCGGTAGCCGCATACAATGCAGCCCCAGAAGAGATTCCAACAAGAATACCGTCTGTACGGGATATTTCTTTTCCTGTTGCAAATGCATTTTCATTGGATACCGGGATAATTTCATTGTATATTTCGGTGTTGAGTGTCTTTGGTACAAAACCTGCACCAATACCTTGGATTTTATGCGGGCCTGCTTTTCCTTCGGAAAGAACAGGAGAATCTTTTGGTTCTACTGCAATGACCTTGATTTCCGGGTTCTGTGACTTTAAGTATTCACCAACACCGGTAACAGTTCCGCCAGTGCCTACACCGGCAACAAAAATATCAACTTTTCCGTCGGTATCATCCCATATTTCAGGTCCGGTTGTCGCTCTGTGAACGGCGGGATTTGCGGGATTGGTGAATTGACCCAAGATGACTGCATTTGGAATTTCCTTTGCAAGTTCATCTGATTTTTCAATCGCACCCTTCATACCTTTTGCACCTTCGGTCAGAACAAGTTCTGCACCGTAAGCTTTTAAAAGATTGCGTCGTTCCACACTCATTGTTTCCGGCATGGTGAGAATAATGCGATATCCTCTCGCGGCTGCAACCGATGCAAGTCCGATTCCTGTATTTCCGCTTGTCGGTTCGATAATAATCGAGCCTTCCTTCAATATACCAGACGCTTCAGCATCTTCTATCATCGATTTCGCGATTCTGTCTTTAACGCTTCCGGCTGGATTGAAGAATTCAAGCTTTGCAACAATCTTTGCTTCAAGCCCATGTTTCTGTTCGTAATTAACAAGTTCTAAAAGTGGTGTTCTCCCGATAAGATCTGTTATGCTTTTGTTTACTTTTGACATAATTATTACCTCCGACTCAGTTTTCATATAATACATATGTGTTTACTATATTTATAGTATATATAGTTTTTTCTAATTTGTCAATAGAAATTTTAAAATATTTTTTTGTGAAACGAAAATATTTTTTGTCCCGTAGAACGAAAGGACAATTGTTTTATTCTTTCGTGCATTATTTTTTCATTTTCAGAGTTTTTCACGAAAAGATTGTTGATGATCAGTAATTATTTGTCAAAATGATTGAAGTAAAAAGAAGGTGAAACCCCTGTTACCTTTTTAAACAACCTTGAAAAATAATAAAGATCAGAAAAACCCGTCAGTTTTCCAACCTCGGTGACAGTAACCTGCCCCGACAAAAGCAACTCTTTTGCTTTTTGAATGCGGATATCGTTTACATACTGTGTAGCTGTAAAGCCTGTAATTTCCTTAAAAAGCATTCGAAAGTGCGATTCGCTGAAACCGCTGTAATCCGCCAAAAAACATACGGAATAATCGGATTTATAATTCTTGAGTAGAAAAGCCCTTACCTGTTCCATTTTTTCAACGTGGATTGGCTGTTGCTCTTCCGCTACTTTTGTGGCAATCAAATCATACAGAACATCTTGAATCAAGCTTCGGCATCTAATTACATAGCCACAAGGCTTCTCCCTCCACAAACGATTCAGTTCTAAAAGCGCTTTATTGTCACGATGAACCGCGTTGGTTGATATCCCTGCCAGTGGAGAAAGGATTTGATTAGAGCTTTTTCCATCATGTAAAAGTGTAAAAGAAACCTGTATAAACTGCCAAGGATTGTATTCGCCACATTTCCCCGACGTAATCACACCCGCGGGAAAATAGCAGAGGTTGCCCTCGGACACCTGCTGTATTCTCCCATCAATGCAATACTGTGCTTCTCCTTTGATACAAGCTGCAAGAACATGCCTCTCACGTTGAGCCACATTGTTGCTGCGCCAATTTGGCGGCGCTTGTAGTTCAATCACATCATCGATTTGTCCGACAGAAAAGTTCAAATCATGAAAAAACAATCCACGTCCCCCCTCTTTTTTCTTATGAAAAGTATATATAATATATGTAAATATATCACAAAAAGATAGAAAAGTAAATGAAGAGGTGCAATCAACATAGCTCGGTTGTGCTTGCGATTTTTGGTATTTTGAATTCTGCATTCAATTATTCATTTATTAACAATATAATAACACATTGTGACAGCAGATGTGATAGAGTGGGTTGAATCAAAAAATGGGAGGCTTAACTCTTATGAAGCTTAATAACACTGCATTTTTATTAAAAAATGAAAAGAAATTAACCATCGGATATTTTGGTGGTTCCATTACAGAGGGTGCAGGTGCAAGCAAACAGCATGAAACATCCTGGAGAGCACTCACTACAAACTGGTTTCAAGCACAGTACCCAGACAGTCAAATAAACGCAATCCAGGGGGCAATTGGTGGAACAGGTTCTACTCTTGGTGTTTTCAGAATCGAAAAAGATTTGTTGTTTCAAAAACCGGATCTTGTTTTTGTGGAATTCGCTGTCAATGATTTCGATACAAGAAAAGAATTGATTTTAGCCTCCATGGAAGGGATAGTCCGTAAAATCCGTCTTTCAAATCCATATGCTGATATTGTGTTTCTCTACACTCTCACAAAGAGAATGCATGAGTCTTTGAAAAGTGGCACGCCCATACAAAGCAAGTTAACACATGGTGAAATTGCGGAACATTATCAAATTTCATCGATCGATGTCGGGGTTATTTTTTCCGATTACATTGATCACGGAGTCGGGGATTGGACAACATATTGCCCCGACAGTGTGCATCCGAATGATTATGGTTACCGTCTTTATGCAGACAAAATAATTGAGTTTTTAAAGGAACATCTTATCTGTGATAAGGAAAAAATAGAATTTTCGCTTCCAGCTCCGTTGTCAACAAACGATTATACAGGTGCACATCTGTTCGACGCTTGGAATATCCCGCAGACTGGGTGGGAAAAAGTTGAGCAATCGCTTGCGGGACGGTTTCCACACATGCTCTGTGCAAGCGAAAAAGGAACAGAACTGCAACTTGCCTTCAGTGGCACCATTATCGGGCTTTATCTCCTGATCGCCGGAGATTCCGGAGATTTTGAATGGTCCATTGACAATGGCACTCCGCAGAGAGTTTCAACCTGGGATAAATATGCGCTTACATATAACAGAGCAAATTCCGTTCTTCTTACTGACAGCCTAAAGGACGGTAACCACACCCTAACAATTAAAGTGCTCGGTGAAAATCAACCCGAATCAAAAGGAACATGGATCAGAATCGGTGCAATTTTAACAACCGATAGAAGCTTAAACTAATACAAAAACGGAGTTCCTTTTTTGGAACTCCGTTCTATATTATTCATTTCTTATTTTATAATATGTTTTTTGATTTCATCAATGTCGATTTTTCTGACATCCTTTTTCTGTGTGACAGCCTCATATGCAGCATAACCCGCTGCTTCCCCCATTGCAATGCAATTACCGGTCACCCGATAGGATGCCATCGCCTCATGAGTGCCCGAAATACATCTGCCCGCCACAAGTAAATTGTTCATTCCTTTCGGAATTAGACAGCGGAACGGAATCTGATACTGCGGAACATTAAAACACTTCTGATCACTTCCGTCAGGGCTGTGAATATCAACACCAAACGTCACATCGGTTATGCCGTCGGGGAACTGTTTGCCCTCAGTCAAGTCCTGCAAGGTAATGGTATATTCCCCTACAATCCGACGAGATTCCCGAACTCCCAAAAGTGGTGCTGTCTGCACCAGCTCGATATCCTTTAATTCGGGGACATACTTTTTCAAAAAGGCAACGACAGCCCTTGCTTGTTCTCTTCCGATTTTGTTTACCTTTGTCAAATCAAAGGCATCAAGGGGTTCGAATCCCCTCATATGGGTTAACTGTACCACTGCCATGTTACTGGCGGGAAGTTGGATGATATAGGGTCTTTCATAGGGGAGTAAAAAATCCTGCCCATGCTCTTTGTTTGCCTTTAACACTAAGTTAAAAACATCGTCGCAGGACTGCTGGTCATACCGAACATTTCCGAGGAGGAACATCAATGTCATCGCTTGTACCATGTCGTCTTCTTCACGACCTTTGTGGCAGGTAACGCCTGCACGGGACGCCACATCGGCGTCACCCGTACAGTCGATGATCATCTTCCCTAAAAATGCACTTCTGCCATTTTTATTTTCGACAATAATTCCCTTGATAGTATTGTCTTCCATAATGGGTTTTGAAAACACCGTACCGCACAATACATGAACACCTGCTTCTTCCATATATTCGTCCAACAGGCACTTCATCTCTTCAATTTGGAAACACATATCCCACATACCGCCCCAAACATTCCGCTTCTTCAGTTCGTCCACAATCTTCTTTAAAAGACCGCTTTTGTTCTGAAAATCAAAAATCGGGTTAACAAGTCCACCCGTCCACATACCGCCGAGAAAGTTCATTTGCTCTACCAACAATGTTTTCGCCCCTGCGGCAGCACTGGCATATGCCGCACCAATTCCGGCAGGACCACCTCCGGCTACAATAACATCATATTCTCCCGCTACGGGAATTTGGTTTGTTTCGGTCATAAAAGTTTGCATGGTATCCTCCTGTTTATCGTGTTTTTTTATTTCCTTTAATCTGTCGGCAGCGATTCGCTATCACAATGAATTCATTGATGCGATTTACAAAATATAACACTTCATAAGAGAACGATTTAATTCCTCTTTTATAAGTTGATATGTCTTTTTAACTCACCGATTGAAACAGCTCGTACATCCTTGTTCTGTGTTACCGCTTCAAAGGCTGCATATCCTGCCGCTTCCCCCATTGCAATGCAGTCACCAGTTACCCGATAAGATGACATGGCAACATGCGTTCCGGAAATACACCGTCCTGCAACCAACAGTCCCGTAACTCCTTTCGGAATCAGACAGCGGTAGGGAATTAAATACGGAGGAACAACCACGCATTTCTGTGCACTGCTGTCTGGGCTGTGAATATCTATATTAAACGTCACCTCTGCAATACCGTCGTCAAACCGTTTGCCTTCTATCAAATCCTCTTCCGTGAGGCAATATTCTCCTTCGATTCGTCGGGATTCACGGACACCCAACAAGGGGGCAGTCTGAAGCAGCTCGATTTCCTTGAACTGTGGGATATACTTCTTCATGAAGTCCACCACCATTTGCGCCTGTTCCCTGCCCTTTTTATTTACTTCGGTCAAATCAAAGGCATTCAACGGATCATATCCCCTCATATGGGTCAACTGTACAACCGCGGTTTTCGATGCGGGGATTTGAATGATATACGGTCTCACATGAGGAAGTGTGTAATCCACTCCATACTCTTCCTTCGCTTTTTCAATCAACTTAAAAAGTTGTGTGCCTTCCCTTTGCATATATTCCACATTGCCGATGGTAAACATCAATGTCATAGCCTGTACCGCCCCGTCTTCCGGTCGACCCACATGACAGGTGACACCGGCGCGGGCAGCCACATCGGCATCGCCGGTACAGTCGATGACAACTTTACCGAGATAAGCGTTTCTGCCACTTTTGTTTTCGGTGATGATTCCGGTGACGATGTTTCCCGACATGATTGGTTTTGACACGCCCGTTCCGCACAGCACATGCACCCCTGCCTGTTCCATACGACGGTCAAGTAGGTGCTTCATCGGCTCGTACGGAAAGCAAATGTCCCAGAAGCCGCCCCATAAGTTTTGGGATTTCAACTCATCAACAATGCCTTTCAACAAACCGTTTTTATTTTTATAGTCAAACATCGGATTGACAAGTCCGCCCGTCCACATACCTCCGAGGAAATTCATCTGTTCCACAAGCAGAGTTTTTGCACCTTTGGACGCACTTGCAAATGCCGCGCCAACTCCGGCGGGACCTCCTCCCGCTACAATGACATCATATTCGCCCGCAACGGGAATTTGGTTTGTTTCGGTTATGAAAGTTTGCATAGCATCCTCCTTTTTGGATTTTATCGTTTTATTGTTGTATTCTCAGTTCTTTTCTCTTTATTATATCGGTAGCTATTTACTTTTGCAATGGATTAATTTATACTATATGATATAATATATTTCACTTTTCAAAAAAAGAGGGTGCATCCTTGTTGAACTTCTCTTCTCTATGGAACAAAAAAATTGAATATACCCTATTCACACATCTATCAAAAAAGCGTTTTGAATATGCCGAGGAAATCTATGATTCATGGGCACTCTTCATCCCTGAACGCGGTATGTTTCAATATGAAACCGAGGGATTGTCAAAGGATACCCTTTCCCCCGGTGAAATTCTACTCTGCCCACCCGGAGTACGGTTTCGTAAAAAGGTGATTGCCCCCGTTTCACTCTATATCATGCATTTTACGATTTTCCCCACAGAGGATATACATCCTATAAAAGGCAACCTTCTCTATCAAAAGATCAAAATCCAAGATGAAAAGCGGCTCTTCTCCACGCTTGCATATCTGAAGAATTATTATTTCAGGCAAGGAATTGAAGAGGAGTATTTAAAGCATTTGCTGCGCGATGTGTGGTATCTCATCTGTCTTAGGTTAAACAACCTGACGGAAGAGGAACCCCTTTATGCTGAGAACCCTGAAATGCGCAGTATTTACGAATATATCTGTTTGCATCTGTCGGAAAAAATCGATATCGGCGAAATTGCCGAGGCCTTCGGCTTTTCCAATGTCAACTTTATCCGTCGATTCAAAAAGTTGTTTTCGACTACACCCGTCACCTTTATTACAACTCTCCGGCTGCAAAAGGCAAAAAAGATGCTTGTCGAAACAACCCTTTCGGTCAGCAAAATTGCAAAAGCCTGTGGATTTGAAAATCCTTATTATTTCAGCAATGTTTTCACGAAATATCTTAAAATATGCCCGACAAGATATCGGGAGATGGCGATGAGGGATACGTAATATATTTGAATTCATTATAAAGAATAGATTTGATTCAATATCATGAACTGCTTCACATTGTCAATGTGTTTGATAAATGTGACTTTTTATGAAGCGCAAAAAAAGATCCAAACTGAGATGAATATAACTATTTTTCGACGGATCATGTAAAATTAGTATGGGAGAAATAAAATGGAATTGCAAAACAGTGTTGTCATTCATAAAATATTCGGAAAAGGAATCGTTGTTGAAAATGATTTAAACTACATAACAATATGCTTTACAAGTGGAACAAAAGAGTTTTCGTTTCCCGATATATGTAAAGAGCATCTCAAATTTGAACGAGCTGACTTCAATGAGCAAGCACAGGGATTGTTGAAGGAAAAAGAAGAAATCGCACGAATAAAAGCCAAAGAACAGCTGAAAAAGAAAAAGGATAAAGAAAAGGAACTTGCAAACGTTGAAGCAAAAAGGGCAGAAATTTTCGCATACAAAAAGGGGGTCAAGAAAAAAGACAAAAAAAGCAATTTGGCTTTTAAATGTACTTTTTGTGATGGCGGACAAACCCAAACCAACCTCGGATTCAGAAAAGTTTGTAGTAACGATATTCTAAAATATAATGTTTTGACAAAAAAGCAAGTATGGTGTTCCACTGTTGACTGTCCATGTTATCAGTATTACAATAAGGAAATCAGTCGAGAGAGGCTTGATGAACTGTCTTCGACTGTTGGTGTTTGCACCGAAAGCAATCTATTGGTTAAATGGGAAGCCGATGCGGGTGTTTATCAAAATGGGAAAAAAGCCGGCACTTCCAAAAAGATGTTAGACGCTCAAATCAACAGTTTGGCTATTTTGACAACAAGAAACCCGCATGCTAAGGACGACACACGATATATTTTCGGTGTGTTTTTAGTGAACAAGTATTATGAAGGTGACGACACCACAAGTGGATGTGTAACAGCAAATCAAAATTACAAAATCGAAATGACCCCGCAAGAAGCAGAAAAATTGAAATTCTGGAACTATTATTTTAATCCAAATAAGCCATCAAAAATGGTTTTTGGAAGTGGGTTGTTCCGTTATATATCGGATATCCAGAGTGCCCAGATATTAAAAGATATCTGCAAAATAAAAGCTGGTACAAAAGACGCAGAGAACGCGTTGAACTTGTTTGAATATTTCTGTAAAATAAATGGATTGGAAAAAAACAAGTTGCCGACTCCATCAGGTGCATTCGTAAAATAAGAATCAATTTTTAAAATTATTTCATTTAGGAAAACCAATAAAAACCACCTTTTCTTTGTTTTGAAAAGGTGGTTTTCCGTTCATCCTTGATTTCACACACAAGCGTTTTTATTTCGTTCAACCAAATAAAATCTTATTGAGTACACGCTCAAGGTGCTCTTGATTCCCGCTTTGCGGCAAGGCTGCTTTTTCTTTTTTTAACGCATATTCGGAAAGTTTCGTTAAGCTCATGTTTCCCGAAACGATTTCTTTTCCAATACCGTCCGAAAAGCTTGCATATCGTTCGGTAACAAAGCGGTCAATTCGCTTGTCTTCGATGATTTTCGCTGCTTTTTCAAGACCAAGTGCAAAGGAATCCATTCCGGCGATATATCCCTTGAACATATCCTCGTGTGTATAGGAGGCACGGCGGTTTTTGGCATCAAAATTAAGGCCGCCATGTTTCATTCCGCCCGCCTTTAACACCTCATACATACACAGGGTTGTATCATAAACGTTTGTGGGGAACTGGTCGGTATCCCAGCCAAGGAGTGGATCGCCCTGGTTGATGTCAATGGAACCAAGCATGTTGTGGATTGCCGCAACCCGCAATTCATGAGGAAACGTGTGTCCTGCAAGTGTCGCATGGTTTGCTTCAATGTTGAGTTTAAAATCCTTTTCAAGACCGTATTCCTTGATAAAACCAATCGAAGTTGCGGCATCAAAATCATATTGATGTTTCATTGGTTCTTTTGGTTTCGGTTCGATATAAAAATCACCAGTAAAACCGATGCTTCTTGCATACTCGACTGCCAGATGCATCAAACGTGCAATGTTTTCCTGTTCAAACTTCATATCGGTGTTGAGAAGCGTTTCATATCCTTCTCTTCCACCCCAGAATACATATCCGTTTCCGCCGAATTTCACTGTCAACTCAATCGCCTTTTTGATTTTTGCGGCAGCGAACGCAAATACCTCTGCGCTGTTTGAACTGCCCGCTCCGTTCATAAATATCGGATCGGAGAATAAATTTGCGGTTCCCCAAAGGCACTTTTTTCCCGTCTGCTTTTGTTTTTCGACGATGTATTCGGATACCACATCCAAACGATGGTTGGTTTCTGATACTGTTTCGGCAGGAGCAACCAAATCTGCATCATGAAAGCAGAAATAGTCAACCCCTAATTTTTCCATAAATTCAAAGCCCGCATCAATTTTGGCGATTGCAAGCTTTATTGGATCACTCTGTCCGAACCTTTTATCCGCCGTTCCACTGCCAAACATATCGGCACCTGTCGCACAGAGATTATGCCACCATGCCATTGCAAATTTCAAATGCTCCCGCATTGGTTTTCCGAAAATGATTTTTTCTGCATCGTAAAAGCTGAAAGAAAGAGGATTTTCGCTTTGTGCACCCTCATATTTGATGATCGGAATGTCTTTAAAAATTTCGCTCACGTATGTTTTCCTCCGTTATTCTTCAATCTTTGAAAGCACTTTGAAACTATCTTTTAACGTTCCATATAACGCACGGTATAATTCGTAATACTCAGCATAAAGCGGCACATTTTGCTCAATTGGAGGTTGCACTTTTGTTGTTTTGATCACCTCATCGCACGCTTCGCTTACACTTTGATATGCACCGACCCCTACTCCGGCAAGAATGGCAACCCCCAACGCTCCGCCTTCGGCAGAGTTATTCAGACACATGTTTTTGTGAAACACATCCGCCATCATCTGACGCCAAATCTCACTTTTTGCTCCGCCGCCTGATGCGTAAATATCTTCCATAGCAATTCCCATTTCTTCCATCAGTCTCATGCAGTCCATCATGGAAAATACAACGCCCTCCATGACGGCACGAAGTAAGTGTGCTTTGGTGTGTGTTGCGGAAAGTCCAAAAAACACTCCTCTTGCATATGGATCGAGATGAGGCGTTCTTTCCCCCATTAAATACGGAAGATACAGCAGTTTTTCGGCACCGGCCGGTATTTTTTTGCAGATTTCATCCAGTACCTTATTGATTTCTTGTCCACTTTTTTGTGCTTCTTCTTGTTCGGTTGTGAAGAAATTGTTCCGCATCCATTGAAAGGATAACCCTGCCGCTTGTGTAACACCCATAACGTGATAAGCACCCGGCACCGCATGACAAAAGGTATGCACTCTGCCTTCCGGGTGGATTTTTACCGTATCGGTATGGGCAAAGACCACCCCCGATGTACCGATGGTTGCGCTGACACGTCCGGCACGGACAATACCGTTTCCAACACCGCCCGCCGCCTGATCTCCCGCACCGCCAACAACCGGTGTTCCGACAGAAAGCCCTGTTTGTGAAGAGGCGATCCGTGAAACCTTTCCCGTGATCTCCTGTGATTCATACACTTTTCCGAGCAGTGTTTTTTCGATTCCAAGTTTATTTAACACTTCGTTCGACCAACACCTGTTCGGAACATCCAACAGTTGCATTCCCGATGCATCGGAAACCTCTGTTGCATATTCACCCGTCAACATAAAGCGAATATAATCCTTTGGCAGTAAAATATGACGGCAACGCTCATAATTTTGTGGCTCATGCTTTTTCACCCACATAATTTTTGATGCGGTAAATCCGGTTAAAGCCGGATTTGCCGTAAGTTCTATGAGCCGTTTTTTACCGATGATGGCGGTGATTTCCTCACATTCCTCCGCAGTTCGCTGGTCGCACCACAAAATGGCGGGACGGATGACCTGATTGTTCCCGTCAAGCAGAACAAGCCCATGCATCTGACCGGAAATTCCGACCGAGCGGATTTCGCTGGAGGAAACAGTAGATTTTCTGATCACTTCGTTCACTGTACTACAAACAGCATTCCACCAATCAAGTGGATTTTGTTCCGCCCATGAACTTTTTGGTTGATCCATCGGATATTCCGACAATGCCGAAGCAACAGTATTCCCCAACAAATCAAAGAGAACGCTTTTTGTACCCGATGTTCCGACGTCTATTCCCAAAAGATACGACATGTTAGTCTCCTCTTATTCTTTTATTCTAATATTCCGGTGAGTTCGGGGTTCTGCATCGGTTCTTTTCTTTCATATGGTGTTTTCAGTTTGATTGCCTTTCCTTCTTCACCACTCTTGATAAAAGAAGTCATAATTTCAAGTACATGAAGAATCTGTTCACAACTCGCACGGTATTCTCTGCCTGTTTGTATTGCCTTTGCCATATCGGCAAGACCAAGCGCACGACTGTTTTCCCGATACTTGAATAAAAGCGGGATAGTTGAGAGTTCGTTGCTGCCTCGGCGAAGCAGTTTAACGTCGCCGCCGAACGTATTCGGGTCAGGGCAGATGAGCGTTCCTTCGGAGCCATAAATTTCAAGTCTTGCACTGTTCATATAATTGATGTCAAATGAAGTAAAAATAGTACCAAGTGCCCCATTTTCAAACCGCATTGTGCCTGCAACGCTTGTGGGAACATCCACATCTATTACAGTGCCGAATTTCGGTTGGCTGGTTATGGTTCGCTTCTGATACGGAATTTGTGTCATCCCAGAAACACAGTCCACTCTTCCGAGCAGATTGACAAGTGCTGTGACATAATAAGGTCCCATATCGAGAATTGGTCCGCCGCCGAGTTTGTAATAAAATTCAGGATCGGGATGCCAACTCTCATGTCCACGGCAAATCATAAATGCAGCTCCGCCGATTGGGGTTCCGATGTATCCGTCATCAATCAGTTTGCGGCAGGTTTGAATGCCAGCACCGAGGAACGTATCGGGTGCACCGCCTATCATTAAATTGTTCTTTTTTGCAAGCTCAACAAGGCGGATGCCATCTTCAAAAGTTGCCGCGAGTGGTTTTTCGGTGTAGACATGTTTTCCTGCTTCCAAAGCCGCACGTGACACCTCATAATGTTCATACGGACGGGTTAGATTCAATACAATGTCCACTTCTTGATCGGCAAACAATTCTTGCATATTTTCGTAAAGCTTCGGAATGTTATATTTTTCAACCGCACTCTGAGCTCTTTCCCGAACAAGGTCGCACACGCCGATAATTTCAATTTCATGGAACAGTTCGGTGATGTTTTTTAAGTAAATTCCGCTGATGGCACCGGTTCCTACAAATCCAATTTTTACTGTTTTCATATTCATATTCCCCTTTTCAAATCAATTAATACATTTTTTCCAGATTTTCAAATCGTTCGGTGGTAAGCCCATTTTTTACAGCGAAGGCTTTGCCCTCTCCCGCCCAGAGCATTCCTCTTTCCATCAAAACCTGTGCATTCGGAGAATTGTCAAACACATCGTCGTGATGACCGAGTGAGGTGTAAAACACCCTTCCGTTGCCCCAATATTTTGTCCACGCAATCGGCATATCGATCGGCTTGTTTGAGATATGATAATAAGAAACAAGTGGCATTCTTGTGGTTGCAAGAATTTCAATTGAAGGATCCACATGCAGATAATAATGTTCGCTTTTCACAGGGAAATCGCTGATTCCCTCTGTAATTGAACTGGAAGAATGGCAAATGTTCACTGTATATTCCACACCATCACCGCCCGGATGGCTAACCCATTGACCACCTGTGATAAACTGCCACTGGGTATTTTGGCGGAAGGAGTCGCACATCCCCCCATGGCATCCTGCAAGTCCAACACCGGAACCAACCGCCTTTGAAATATTATTGCAGTGTTCCCCTTTTAATTCTCCCATTGTCCAACAGGCAACGATAAGGTCGAGTTGCATCAAATGGTCAAGGTCTCCCAATATCTCCATGTCATCATGAATTTCTACGGTATACCCCGCTTTTTCAAGTAATGCTGCAAACCGCTTTGAAGTTAATTTTGGTTCGTGTCCGTCCCATCCGCCTTGAAAAATAAGTGCTTTTTTCATTTGAAATACTCCTTTACTACTGTTTTCAATTAATTTGCATTTGATGGTTGAATTATAGCATGGCATGTGGTAATATACCAGTCATAAAGGTATTACTGTAAGACAAATATTGCGGTGTTTCGGAGGAAAATGATGCAGGAATTTTATGAAGTGCGACCATCTCCATTTCAGGCTTCAAAGGGGACAAGAATGACTTTTCCCGCACATTATCATAATGACATTGAAATAATCTGTCTGACAGAAGGCGAACTCTTCCTTTACAATGGGCAAAAGGAGTATTTTCTTTCAAAGGGTGATATATTTGTTTCCTTCCCAAACCAAATACATCAGTATGAAGCCAAAACCGATGAAAGCCACATAATACTCATTTTTGATCCTGCTATCTGCGAGCCATTCCGTTCGATTTTCACCGATTATGTTCCTCTTTGCCCCCATATCATTGCGCAAGATGTACCAGGCATCATCGGTGCTTTGTTGGAGGAAATTGTAGTTGAAAATCACAGCAACGATGAATATTCCTTAAAAGCAGCGCAGGGACTCCTGGTTTGTATTGTCGGAAAATTGCTTCGTCAATTGACGTTAGAAAAGAAAACCCATATTGATCTGACAACCACGCAAAGACTCATTCACTATTGTCTTGAAAATTTCCGCACGCACATCAGCCTTGATGATTTGTCCAAAAAAATCAACAGTAGCAAATATCATATTTCCCATATTTTTTCAGAAAAAATCAAATTGAGTTTTAATCATTATATCAACCGGCTTCGTGTCGGTTATGCAGCAGATCAGCTTCTTTCCACCGATAAAACCATAACAGAAATCGCCTATGAGAGTGGCTTTGAAAGCACAAGAACCTTTAACCGAGCGTTTTTACAGTTTTTTAATCTTACACCAAAAGAATTCAAAGAGAAAAACAACTTAAATCATGAATATAACTTTCACATTCAGCAAAAATAAAAACAAGAATACCGAAATGAAGTCATGGAACCAATACGGAGGTAACCTATGAACCAAGATATGTTAGAACCAACCGAACCAACCGAAAAAACAAAGAACGCAGTCCTTTTAATTTCTCTCTTCGAAAACGCAGAGGATGAAAAGATCATTCATAAATCACTTGACGAATTGGAACGTTTGGTGGAAACCTCCTTGGGCGATGATGCAGAATACAGTGAAATTTTCCGTTTGACTCAATGTCGCAGAAAACCCGATTGCTCTACTTACATCGGTTCCGGAAAAGCAATAGAAGCAGGAGAATTCTGTGTATTACAAAACATATTCCTTGTTGTAGTCAACGGGGAACTTTCCCCTTCCCAAATCAGAAATTTGGAAAATGAAATCAACAGTGCTGAGCATAGTGGCACAGAAAGCCCCAATGTTCGGGTCATTGATCGCACGATGTTAATTCTGGATATTTTTGCAAAACATGCTGTGACGAATGAAGGAAAACTACAAATTGAAATCGCACAGTTGAAATACTCCTCCCCTCGCTTAACCGGTAAAGGAATTCAGCTTTCCCGTCAAGGTGGCGGACTTGCAGGCGGAGGCATAGGAGGAATCGGCGCGAGGGGTCCCGGAGAAACAAAGCTTGAAACCGATCGCCGTCATCTCAAAAAACAAATTCTTGCTTTAGAAGGCGATTTAAAGCTGTTGGAATCGGAAAGAGCGGTTAAACGCAGCAAAAGAACGCGTGCCGGAATTTCTGTTGCCGCCATTGCCGGATATACCAATGCAGGGAAATCCACGCTCTTAAATTACCTGACTGATGCAGGCGTACTTTCGGAGGATAAACTGTTTGCCACCCTTGATCCGACTGTGCGAAACTTAAAACTACCTTCCGGCAAAGAAATATTGCTGTCCGACACCGTCGGTTTTATCAGCAATCTCCCCCATCAGCTTGTTGAAGCCTTCCGTTCCACTTTGGATGAAGTTAAATATGCGGATATGATTTTGATTGTAATTGATGCAGCGGACGAGGATGCAGAGGAAAAAACAAAAATCACCGAGGAAATTTTAACCTCTCTCGGGGCAACCGACAAAATGTTGCTTTATGTCTTTAACAAATGGGATAAAGTGGATATTCTCCCCCCTCAGGGCATTATGAGAGATAAAAATGCGGTCTGCATCTCCTCCAAAACCGGTGCCGGAACTGATGCTTTACTCAGCATGATGGAGGAAATGCTAAACAGTGCGCTCACAAAGGTAAAATTTCTTTTCCCATTTGATGTGCAAAATCCAATCAATGTGCTGTACAAAAATGCAAATGTATTAAGTGTCGAATATGCAGAAAACGGTACACTGGTAGAAGCTCTTGTCGACCTTAAAATAAAAGGACAATATAAAGATTATATCGTTGTGGAATAAAATATCCGGGGTAGCTTTTTTACAAAAGCCACCCCGTTCTTTTTACACTATTCTTTTGGTTTGCTGCCTGACATATAGTCATCGGTAATATATCGACCAAGCAAATAATATTTCCGGTCGGGATACCAAAGAATTCTAACGCCGCTCCGTTCGGTGAAACTGGTGTAGGTTGCAACCTCAACGCGAAACGGCATTGCCTTCATATTGTCACCGTTTTGCGCCGGACCGAGTGTAACACCGTCGGAATCACAGAAAAACACCGGTTTCCCAAACCAAATGGGCTGATGTGCGTTCGGACGATATTCACCAAGTGCAACATAGGCGGGACGGCGGTTTTTATCGGAATCCCCAGGACCTTTTCCTCCGCCTGCATGTCCGTCATTGTTATGATATAATAGAATAAATCTGCCGTCGGAAAGTGCATAAATGGGACAGCAAACAATCGGTTGAAGCACTTCCTCTCCCCCGTCGGAATAGCGCATTACTTCCGGTTTCGTCCAGGTTTCCCCATCATCGGCAGATACACTGTAATAAATCCGCCCCGTCATGGTACGCATGGAACAGAACAAGCGGTTATCAGGAAGAAGGACAAGGCTCGGTTCTTCGCAGATACTCAAATCTACATCGGTTCGTTCGGGGTTGTTGACACGAAGTCCGTTTTCCCCCTGTGCAAGCCAGGTGAGTTTTAAATCCTTCGGGTGAACCCCTTCGTCGGCGTTGTCAAAGCGGATGAATTCACATTGATCAAACCCTTGCCATCCGCCGGTCATTGCAGGCCTTGTGGCAGCACTCTTGTGGCGGGTAACACCGACAAACCATCTGCCTTTGCTGTCGCGAATCGGTTTTTGCCATACAATCCAATTTGGTGGGATTGTTTCATCCGGATGATCCATTGTACTTCTCGGAATCGGAAGGTCGGCACCATCAAGCCAGGTAACACCGTCATCGTCCGAATATTTGCATCGCATGACGCCTGTTTCTGCTCGGTGACAGTCAATCATTCCGATGTGTTTGTTAAAGATGCAATAAATTCTACCTGTTTTACTGACAACGGGAAATGCCCAACTTGCAATCATCCCGTCATCTCCGCAGGGACCGTCAATGGTGATCGGTTCGCTCCATGTTTTTCCATCATCACGGCTTCTTGCACAAGCAATATGCTGATATTGGCTTCCTTCGGCGTTGCCCTGTGTCCAGATTGCAATCAAATCATTGCTTTTTGGAGCAAAAAACACCAAAAAATGTTCGTTGTCCACATCATTTGCGTCCGCTCGATGCGGGTGATATACCACAAGATCTGGTTTTGTTCTGAAGAGTTCATCCATTGCTTTATTTCTCCGTATTTTTTCTTTATATTTTGTTGATAATCGATTTCAATCTGCTATTCTGATGAATGATTTTGCCTGCAACAATGTCTTCTTCGGTTACTTTTGCCATCAGTATTTCCTTTGCATATTTCGTATAATCCTCTGTCTGACTGTAAACTGCGCCTCTTTCACGGTCATATGTAATATAAATAAATCCATCTTCCGACAATGCCACATCGGGATAGGAAACATTGTTTCGTTCGTCTATCATCAAAAATCCTTCCCATGTTTTGCCTTCGTCCTTTGAAATCATCGCTGCAAGATTGTTTCTCGGTCCAAACAACAATCCATTGCCCTCTTCTGCTTTCAAATGATTGATTAAAAGGATATTCCCCGAAGGAAGTCTGCGGATATGAAAGCGTGAATTCGGTCCCCAGATTGTGCTATCCTGCCCGTAAGACCATGTGTTGCCTTTATCCTTTGAATAACTGATTGCAATCCCATATTGTGTTCTGATGTACATAGCAAGTGTGCCGTCTTTCAACTCAAGAATCATATGTTCATCATAGGATCTTTTATCAGCATCTGCACCACCAAGCTGTTCAATGGTTTTTCCGTTGTCGGAAGAACGATATGCATAAGCAAGCTGTTCAAACCCCGAATTGTTTTTCATTCCGCCAGCATTTACACCACTTTTCCAAACTGCACAGGGAAAAAGCCACTCCCCGTTTGTTAAAACGACAGGCTTATTCATCATGACATCATGTCCAAGTAGGGTTGGTTCTGTCCAGTTGAGTTCGTTCTCATCTGGATTTTCACATACGGAATAGTAAATGCCGAGTTCAGGATAAGAGGATGCCCATATAAACCACAGTCTTGCGCATGGGTCAATCCATAGACATGGATCATAGCAACGATCTTTTTCTCCGTCATATGCCGCACAAACCGGCTCACTGAATGTTTTTCCATCATCATCGCTCAACAATACCACACAGTAATTTCCGAATTCTTCTGTTCTGCCGCCACTATAAAAAGTGGAAAAGATTCTTCCCTTTTTCGTTATTTCAATGCCCGGAATTCCCTGCCAAATCCGTTTTTCCGCATAAAAGCTACTTAAATCATTCGATTGTGTATAAAGCATATGTTTTCCTCCAATAGATAAGTTTCATTTTTTCCGTCAAGTACCAAGGTTCATTATAATGCTGCTTTTCTCGCTAAGTCAAGTAAATTGGGAAAAATTCATAGAAATGTTATACGGAGTTCAACCTAACAATTGTTACTCCATAAAAGTCGCGAAAATCGATGATTTTAACCGCTCAAATGCATTATTTTGTAGGGGACAAAAGATGTTAGGATTTCGCATCATCACAGCTTTTTGTCCGCCGTGATGTTGACAATCGACGCAATTCATTATATAATGAAACTATATCAATTGAATAAATAGAAATGGATTTTAACATGAACAGACGTAACGCAAGAGAAATCGCCCTTTGTCTTATTTTCGATTTCGGCTTTAACACGGAAGAAAAGCCGGAAGAACTGTTAGAACTGTATTTGGAATATTTCCAGGTAGATGAGAATAAAGATAAAGATATTTCCGAAAAAATACGAAATGACGCTTTTATTTCAAAAGTTTATTTCGGTGTTTCCGAGAAGCTCGGAGAATTGGATGAAATAATAAGCAAACATTCCGCAAACTGGAAGCTGGAACGTGTTTCCCGTGTTTCCCTTTCCATTTTACGCCTCGCTTTGTATGAAATGCGGTATATGGATGACATTCCGACAGAGGTTTCCATCAACGAAGCCGTGGAGCTTGCAAAAAAATATGACCATGATGACGGATATACGTTTATTAACGGAATTCTTGGTGCCGCCGAAAAGCAAATGAGAGATGAATAAGCTGTTTCTCGGAATCGACACAAGCAATTATACAACAAGCCTTGCGCTTTATAACGAAAACGGCGTACTTCTGCACAAACGAAAACTGCTTCCCGTTTCAGATCAAGCGAGAGGTTTACGGCAGAGTGATGCGCTTTTTTTGCATACAAAAGCGTTGCCCTTGCTTTCGGACGAACTGTTCGATGGAATGTATGATAAAACCTGTCTTTCGGCAGTTGGTGTTTCGGTAAAGCCGAGAGATGTCGAGGGATCTTACATGCCCTGTTTTCTTGCGGGGGTCAGTTTTGCACATGCGGTTTCCGGAAGCAACCAAATACCGCTATATTCCTTTTCTCATCAAGCGGGACATATTATGGCGGCGGCATACTCTTCCGGCAATCGGGACATTCTAACAAACAGATTTATTTCCTTTCATGTTTCGGGCGGTACAACCGAAGTTTTGCTTGTAACACCAGAAAACAACACCTTCCGCTGTGAAATCATTGGTGGCACTGACGATCTCAATGCGGGGCAGGCAATTGACCGCACCGGCGTTGCGATGGGACTTTCCTTTCCATGTGGAGCTGAGCTTGACAGGTTGTCCCAGCAATCAGAAAAAACTTACCGCCCCAAGATTTCAGTAAAAGCTGGAAAATGTTCTCTTTCGGGACTTGAAAACATTTGTCAAAAAATGCTGTTTGAAGGCGAGACGCACGAAGATACCGCCAATTATTTATTTTCCTTTCTTGCCCTTACCCTTGAAAAACTAACCGAATATGCAAGAAGTTTATACCCGCTTCTTCCTGTTTTATATGCAGGCGGAGTTATGGCGAATACCAGAATCAGACAAGCCTTATCCAAACAGAATAATGCTTTTTTTGCAACGCCGGAATTATCCTCCGACAATGCTTGTGGAATTGCACTTCTTGCTGAAAAATCAAATTGCGGGGGAATAATATGAATCCGACACCGCTGACACTTACTGTTTCACAAGTCAATGAATACGTGAAAAATCTGATTGACACATCTGCTTTTTTAAAAAACATCTATATCAAGGGTGAAATTTCAAATTTCACCAACCATTATAAAAGCGGACATTATTATTTTACGCTGAAGGATGAATCTGCAATCCTCAAAGCTGTTATGTTTGCAAGCAGTGCATCCCGCTTGAAGTTTGTTCCCGAAAACAACATGAAAGTCGTTGTTCGGGGAAGAATTTCCGTTTTTGCAAGGGACGGTATATATCAACTCTATGCGGAGAGCATGGAACCGGACGGTCTCGGTGCGCTTTATATTGCATTTGAGCAAATGAAAAACAAGCTGAATCACGAAGGATTATTTGACGAAAGATATAAAAAACCTCTACCCCGCTTTCCGAAACGCATCGGCATTATCACCTCGCCCATTGGCGCCGCTGTTGCCGACATGAAAAACATATTGACACGGCGATTTCCTCTTAGCGAAATTCATATTTATCCTGCGCTGGTTCAGGGAGAAGGTGCTCCAAAAGAACTGATTGCGGGAATTCGTACTTTTGATCAAGATAAAAAAACCGATGTGATTATCATCGGAAGGGGTGGTGGTTCCCTTGAGGATTTATGGGCGTTTAACAACGAAGAATTAGCCCGTGCGATTTTCGACTGTAACACCCCTGTTATTTCTGCTGTCGGTCACGAAACGGATTTTACCATCTGCGATTTTGTCGCCGATTACGCGCACCCACTCCATCCGCCGCCGCAGAACTTGCCGTTCCCGATGGCAATGAATTAAAGAATTATCTTTTAAGTGTCCAAAATCGTTTTCGACAGAGCCTTTTTACCCAAGTCAGCAGCAAACGAAATGAAATTGAACGACTTTTGCGCTCCCCATTTTTCAAATCCCCGGAATATTTCTGGAG
>Ga0183099_1000522_pt1 | contig 27830 bp, 22 predicted proteins | sample Biomet1_FD_127788 | JGI IMG/M metagenome (GOLD analysis project Ga0183099, IMG submission 127788) | Microbial communities from bioreactor (seeded with anoxic lake sediment) at LBNL, California, USA - Biofuel metagenome 1 | ecosystem: Engineered > Bioreactor > Anaerobic > Unclassified ...
GGCGGCCGCCGCCGCCACTGGCCTGCCCGCCGGGCCGCCCCGCCCCGGCGGCGCTGTCCCCGGCGCGGCGCAGCAAAGCCACGTCGGCCTCGGTGGCGCCGCCGGTTGAAAATCCGGTGCTTGTTTTGACAAAAGCCGCGCCAGCCTCCACAGCCAGGCGGCAGGCCAGCTCCTTTTCCGCGTCGGTGAGCAGGCAGGTCTCCAGTATCACCTTGACCGGTGCGGCCCCACAGGCACGCACCACCTGGGCGATATCCTCGCGCACGAGGTTTGGCTGGCCGCTTTTGAGCGCGCCGATGTTGAGCACCATGTCCACCTCTGCCGCGCCTTGCTCCACACCGAGGGCCGCCTCGCGGGCCTTGACGGCCGTTTGCGACGCGCCAAGAGGAAACCCGGCCACGGTGATGGCGAAGGGCGCATGCCCGCGCAGGCAGGCCACGGCGCGCGGCACATTCCAGGGGTTCACGCACACGGCCTTGAATCCGAAAACCGCGGCCTCGGCGCACAGGGCTTCAATCTCCGCCACAGCGGCGTCCGGCCGCAGCAGCGTATGATCAATGCTGGCGGCCAACTGGACTCTGTTCATCGTCGGCATGACGCCCCAGGCTGTGAGGTTTGGCGCAAAAAGCGCGTTCTGTAGCGTGCGCACTATCCACTTTGCGCGCCCCCCGGTCAAGATGCCCGCCGTGACGCAACCCAACATGCTCAATTATTGCATGAATATTTTCCTCCAACTTTTCTGGTTGCAAACGATAACGCCATATGTAAAACACTTGTTTTAAACTATTATGCAGGAGCTGCCCATGCCCCGCGTTCTGCCCATGTTCATCGCCTGTCTGCTCACGGCCCTGCTTTTGGCCGCCTGTCACGGCAAGGGCGACGGCCCGCGCCCCGCGCCCGTGGTCACGGACCAAGCCGAGCTCAAGGACGCGCCCTACGTGCTCACCACAGTGGGCACCATCAAGGCCGCTGTGAGCGTGAACATCAAGACCAAGTTCGCGGCGCACATCAAGAAGGTGCACTTCGTGGAAGGCAGCATGGTCAAGGCCGGGCAGGTGCTCTTCACCATCGACCCCGCCACCTACGCCCTCACCGAGCAGCAGGCCGGGGCCACCTACCAGCGCGACAAGGCCGACTTTGAGCAGAGCGCCCGCGACCTCAAGCGCTACAAGGCCCTGGCCGACCAGGACGTCATCAGCCGCGAGCAGTATGAGGAAAAGGCCACGGCCGCCCTGCGCGCCAAGAACGCCATGCGCGCCAGCGGCGCCGGGGCCAGCCTGGCCCGGCAGAACGTCTCGTACAACACCATCACCTCGCCCATCGACGGCCGCATCGGCGCGTCGCTTTTCGACGAGGGCAGCTTCGTCAAGGACAAGGACGACATCCTGGCCGTGGTCAACACCACCACCCCGCTCGAGGTGAGCTTCGCCCTGCCGGAGCGCTATCTGAACGAGATCCGCAAGCAGATGGCCCAGGGACCGCTCACCGTGCACGCCGCCGCGCCGGGTATGGAGGCGCACCCGGAGGTGGGCACCCTCACCTTCATCGACAACCAGGTGTCCACCGGCACGGGCACGGTGCGCATGAAGGCGCGGTTTCTGAACCCGGAGGGCCGCCTCTGGCCCGGGCAGTTCGTGTCCGTCGGGCTGGTGCTCAAGACCGTGCCCAAGGCCGTGGTCGTTTCCGACCGGGCCGTGCAGACCGGCCCCGCCGGCACCTACGTCTTCGTCATCAAGGACGGCAAGGCCGAGATGCGGCCGGTCACTGTGGGCTTCCGCGTGTACGACTCCCTGGTCATCGAAAAGGGCCTGGCCGCTGGCGAAACCGTGGTGGTGGAAGGGCACCTGCGCCTGGTGCCCGGAGCGCCCGTGGCCGCCACGCCGGTGAAGCGCGAGCCCCTGCCGTCGGCCCCGCTGCCGTCGGGCCCGCTGCCGCCAGCGCCCACGGGCAACGCCTCAGAGCCCGGCCCGGGCAACGCCACGGCGGACGGCCCTGCAAGCGGCCCGGCAAACGCGAACCCCGCCAAGCCCCAGTAAGGCGGCCGCCGCATGAACCCGAGATTCTTCATCACCCGGCCGGTCATGACCACCCTGGTCATGCTCGGGCTGCTCTTTTTCGGCATCGCCAGCTACATGAACCTGCCGGTGAGCTACCTGCCCACCGTGGACTTCCCGGTCATCCAGGTGAAGGCCGTGCTGCCCGGCGCCAGTCCCAAGACCATGGCCTCCAGCGTGGCCTCGCCCCTGGAGCGCCAGTTCTCGGCCATCGCCGGTTTGGAGGCCATGAGCTCCACCTCCAGCCAGGGCCTCACCACCGTCACCCTCATGTTCGAGCTGGGCAAAGACATCGACAAGGCCGCCATGGACGTGCAGGCCTCCATCACCAAGGCGCGCGGCAACCTGCCCAACACCATGACCGACGAGCCCACCTTCGAGAAGGTGAACCCGGCGGACTCGCCCATCCTCTGGATGTCCATAAGCTCCAAGAGCCTGCCGCTCTCCACCGTCAACGACTACGCCACCACCTTCGTCACCCAGACCATCTCCATGATTCCCGGCGTGGCCCAGGTGCAGATTTATGGCGAGCAGAAATACGCCGTGCGCATCCAGGTGGACCCGCGCAAGCTGGCCGCCATGGGCCTTGGCCTGGACGAGGTGGCCAGCGCGGTGAGCGCGGAGAACGTCAACCTGCCCATGGGCAGCCTGGACGGCCCGCACATCTCCACCACCCTGGACGCCGACGGCCAGCTGAAGCGCGCGGAGAAATACAATCCGGTCATCGTGGCCTACGACAACGCCACGTCCACGCCCGTGCGCCTGGAGGACCTGGGGCAGGTGCTCTCCAGCGCGCAGACGGTCAAGTCCGGCTCGTGGCTCAACCACGACAAGACCATCTTCATCGCCATCAAGCGCCAGCCCGGCAGCAACACCATCGACGTGGTGGACCGCATCAACGCCCAGCTGCCGCTCATCCGCAGGCAGCTGCCCGCGGCCATCGAGCTGCACGAAGTCTACGACATGAGCAAGGCCATCAAGGACAGCGTGAACGACGTGAAGTTCACGCTGGAGCTTTCCGTGGCGCTGGTGGTGCTCGTGGTGTTTTTGTTCCTGCGCAACATCCCCGGCACCGTCATCTCCGCCGTGGCCATACCCTTCTCCATCATCGCCACCTTTGCGGTCATGTATTTCTTCCACTTCACCCTGGACAACTTCTCGCTCATGGCCCTCACCCTCGCCGTGGGCTTTGTGGTGGACGACGCCATAGTCATGCTCGAAAACGTGGTGCGGCATATGGAAATGGGCAAATCGCCCATCGAGGCCGCCCTCGACGGCGCCAAGGAGATCGGCCCCACCATCCTCTCCATGACCATTTCCCTGGCCGTGGTGTTTGTGCCCATCCTGTTCATGCCCGGCATCGTCGGAAAAATCCTCAACGAATTCGCTGTGGTCATCACGGCGGCCATTCTCGTGTCCGGCGTGGTCTCGCTGACGCTGACCCCCATGCTCTGCTCGCGCTGGCTCAAGCCCGGCAGCCATTTGGAGCACAGCGACCCGCTCTATGAAAAGGTCCTGGCGTTCTATCGCCGCACCCTGCACCTGGCCCTCGACCACCGGCGCAAGACCATGATCGGCGCCGGGGCGCTCTTCGTGCTCACCATCGTGCTCTTTGTGGTGGTGCCCAAGGGTTTTCTGCCCTCTGACGACATGGGCTACCTCTTCGGCATCGCCGAGGGGCCGCAGGGCGTCTCCTTCGAGGACCAAGCCAAGGCCCAAAACGCCATCACCCCCCTGCTGCTCAAGGACCCGGACGTGCGCGACGCCATCCAGATCGTGGGCGTGGGCACCACCAACCAGGGCTACATCGCCGTGTTTCTGAACGAGCACCGCAAGTCCACGGCCGACGAGGTGCTGGCAAGGCTGCAGCCGCAGTTCCAGTCGCAGCCGGGCCTGCTCGCCTTCGTGCAGAACCCGCCCATGATCCGCATGAGCGGCAAGCCCAGCAAGGGCCTGTACCAGTTCACCCTGCTCTCGCCCGACACCGACGTGCTCTACAAGGCCTCCAACGAGCTGGTGGCGGCGCTGGGCAAGGTCAAGGGCCTGTCCAACGTGACCAGCGACCTGCAGGTGAACGCGCCCCAGGTGGACCTCAAGATCAACCGCGACCTGGCCGCCACCCTGGGCGTCACGGCAGAGTCCATCGAGACCGCCATGTACTCGGCCTATGCGGGCCGGCAAATCTCCACCATCTATGCGGAGAACGACTCCTACAAGGTCATCTTGGAGCTGCTGCCCGAGTTCCGCCAGGACCCGCGCGCGCTCTCCATGCTCTATGTGCGCTCCAAGGCCGGCAAGCTGGTGCGCCTGGACGCCCTGGTGGACGCCAAGGAGGGCACAGGCCCCATCACCGTGAACCACTCCGGCCAGCTGCCCGCGGTCAGCATCTCCTTCGACCTCGCGCCCGGCGTTTCCTTGGGCGACGCCATGACCCGCGTGCAGGACACCGCGCACAAGACCCTGCCCGACACGGTGAACGCGGTCTTCGAGGGCACGGCCAGCTCCTTCAAGGGCTCCATGGGCACGGCGGGCTTCCTGCTGCTGGTGGCCATCGTCGTCATCTACATCATCCTGGGCTGCCTGTATGAGAGCTTCATCCACCCCATCACCATCCTCTCCGGCCTGCCCTCGGCCGCCATGGGCGGGCTGCTCTCGCTTTTGGTGTTCCGCTCCGAGCTCAACCTGTACGGCTTCGTCGGCATCATCATGCTCATCGGCATCGTGAAGAAGAACGCCATCATGGTGGTGGACTTCGCCATCGAGGCCGAGAAAAAGGGCATGGCCCCGGCCGAGGCCGCGTTCGAGGGCTCGCTGGTGCGCTTCCGGCCCATCATGATGACCACCATGGCCGCCATCATGGGCGCCATGCCCATCGCCCTGGGCTTCGGCGCCGGGGCCCAGGCGCGCAGGCCCCTCGGTCTCGTGGTCGTGGGCGGCCTCATCTTCTCCCAGGTGGTCACGCTCTACCTCACCCCGGTGTTCTACACCTACATGGACGAGTTCAATAAGTTCATGGGCAAGCATGGCTTCAAGGGGCTCGTGGCGCACATCCGCAACCATCCGCGCTGGGCCTGGGCCGGTGGGCTTGTGGAGAAAGGCCTGGGCCGCGTCCACGGCTTTCTCTCGCGCTGGCCCTGGTATGTGCGGCTCACAGCGCGCATCCAGGCCCGGCACGAACGCTGCAGCGCACGCATTGAACGCGCGCGCGACTTCGTGCGGCGCGCCTGGGGGCTCATCCGCACTGGAAAATTCGAGTCCAAAGTGGATTTGCGCCAGGGGCTGCGCGACATAGCGTTGCGCAAGGGCGCGGACGAAGAGAAGAAATAAGACAGTAGGCTGGCGCTGGCGCGGTCACGCCCCTCTCCAGGTGCTTCAGAACTCACAATTTCGCAAGGCTCGCTCCTATGAAGCCAGCGGATCGCGCCTTTTGCTTTGGCATTCCCCACAGTCTGAGCGTCAGCAGCGAGGAGCCAAGGCCTGACAACGCGCTGGCCCTGGCTCCTACGGAACGGGCAAGACTACTTGCCTTTGCACTCGTTGCACTGCTCACGGCCAGAGGGTTTCTCGTTGGACTTATGCCAACCAGCCTCGGGATAATGATTTTTTGAGCAGTTGGTCTCCCAATGATACACGTCATGACCGTCCTTGTAATAATATGGGGCGGATGGCTGCGACATACAAACTCCTTATGCGGTTATACTGTTTGTGCACATAAATCGTTCAGTCGATATACATAATGCCGAGTAACAATGTCAACAGCAATATCGACAGACAAATACGGCGCGCAAAAAAAGAGCCCGACCTTGCGGCCGGGCTCTTGCTGAGGCGAATGGCAGCCTGAAGGCTACTTGTTCATGGCGCGTTCCTGGGGGAACACGGGCAGGTAGCGGTACGAGAGGCTCATGACCAGGAAGCCGTAGGCAACGATCATGCCGCTGGTGGCCCACTCCGCCCAGTTGGGGGCGTAGGTCTGCCAGTTGTCGAAGGGCAGCACCGGGATGGCGATGGCCTGAACCGTGAACAGGTAGCGGTTCAGGGTGATGCCAATGCAGTCCAGGATGCCCGCGGTGTACAGCAGGGTCGGATTGTTGCGGATGCTCGGGGTGATGAGCATGATGGCCGGAACCAGACCGCAGAGGATGATCTCGGTGAACATCAGCCACTTGCCGTAGATGACGCCGTAGAACATCTGGTCGAAGGTCATGCCGACGCTGGGCAGGTAGTTGTTGGCCCAGGCCCAGGTGTCCAGAATCTTGAAGAAGATGTAGACGGTGAGCATGGTGCCGGCGATTTTGCCCATGAGGGCCTTGGTCTTGTAGTCAACGAGCTTGCGGCCGGTGAGCTTCTCCATGAAGGTGCAGACCAGGACCGTGAAGATGGGGCCGCAGCCCACGGCGGAAAGCACGAAGAGGAAGAAGGTCCAGGGCCAGATGAAGAAGCCGTCGCGGAAGGCGTAGGGACGGCCGATGAGCACGCCGTACATGCCGCCAAGGGACCCCTGGTGGAACGTGGACAAAAACGCGCCGATGCCGGCGAAAAGCGCCATGTTCACGTGCATGTTGTGGGCGAGGTGGTGCAGGAAGGGAATCTTGTTCAGCTGCTTCTGCTCAAGAATCAGGGGCACGTACTCGATGACGAGCACCAGGCAGTAGCAGGTGATGCAGAAGATGACTTCCGTCAGCATGGAGTGGACGTTCGGGTGCCAGTAGCCGAACCACGCACGGATCGGCTGGCCGATGTCCATGGTGAGCACGAGCATGGCGCCCGAGTAGCAGATGAACCCGACGATGACCGTCAGGTTGATGATGTTCTTAAGCTGGTCGATTTTGAGGATGTACTTGAGGAATCCGGTGAAGAACGCACCAGCGCCCAGGGCGATGACCGCCAAGTCGAAGGTGATCCACAAGCCGAATCCGAAGTAGTTGTCCAGACCGGTGACCACGATACCTTTCGCAAAGATGACGATCATCGCATACAGGCCGAACAGGAAGAAGGCCGTGATGAATGCCATCCACAACGCGAATTTGCCGAAGGAGCAGCGCTCCACGCCATCGGGAAAGAGTGCTCTATCCATTGTTGCGCCCCCTAGGAATGCTTCTTTTCAGCCCCGGCCTTGCCGGTGGCGGCGTAGTTGTCGCCCAGTTTGCGCACCCATTCGCGCTTGCTCACGTAGTACACCTGGGGAGCCAGACCAAGCTTCTCCAGCAGGCGGAAGGCGTTTTCGCCCTTGGCCAGCTCGTGCACCTTGTGCTCCGGGTTCTTCAAGTCGCCGAAGGTGATGGCGCCGGTGGGGCACACTTCCGCGCAAGCGGGCATGTACGCGCCGTCGGCCAGGGCCTCCGGATTGCCGCCTTCCTGGCGGGCCTTGTCCTTGGCCTTCATGAGGCGGGTGTGGCAGAAGTTGCACTTCTCGACCACGCCGCGCGGACGGGCGGAGGTGTTGGGAGACAGCGCCTTCTCCATGCCCTTCGGGAAAATGGGATCTTCCCAGTTGAAGTAGCGGGCATGGTACGGGCAGGCGGCCATGCAGTACCGGCAGCCGATGCACCGCGGGTAGATCTGGCTGACGATGCCGCCTTCCTCGTTCTTGTCCGTGGCCACAACCGGGCACACGGGCACGCAGGCGGGGTTGCCGCACTGCATGCAGGGACGGGGCAGGTAGGCGATCTCGGCCTCGGGGGCCGCCTTCTTATTGGACATTTCGAACACCAGCATCCAGCTCAGGGTGCGCAGCTTGTTCGAAGCGTCGACCATGGGGGCGATGTTGTTCTCGACCTGGCAGGCAGTCATGCACGCGCCGCAGCCCGTGCATTTGTCCAGGTCGATGACCATACCCCACGTAATATTGAATTCTTTTACAGCGTGTCCAGACATGGTGGTTCCCCCTAGATTTTGGCGACGGTGACGGTGGAACCAGCCCACACCTTCAGGCCCGTGCCTGCTTCGTCGCTCACCGTGAGGATCTTGTAGACGTTATCGCCCTTGCCCTTGGTGAACTCGTCCCAAGCGCTGCGGCCGAAGCCCAGGAGCATGGCGACCGTATCGGCGGCCACTCCCTCGTTCACATGGACAAGGGCCTTCACCTCGCCGGTTCCGGCGGAGAGCTTGACCTTGTTGCCGCTGGCCACGCCAAGCTTCTTGGCGGTGGCGGCGTTCATCTGGACAAGCAGATCCTTGCCCAGCAGTTCGGTGTCGCGCACGACCAGCAGGTTGGCGGGCGGCGTGGCCAAAGAGCCGGTGCCGTAAGCCAGCTTGCTCACCGGGGCCAAAGCCACGGCCTTGTCGTCGGCCTTGGCCGCGGGGGCCTTGGCAAGCGCGGCCGCGCCCAGAGACAGGCTGCCGCCCTTGGGCTCGCCGTTCCAGATGCCGCCATTGGCCAGCGCGTCGAAGTCCGCGCCAACGGCCTTGGCCTTGGCTTTGATGACGTCGGCGTAGGTGTCGAAGCCGAGGGACAAGCCGAGCTTGCCGGCGGCGGCGAGCAGCACGTCCACGGGGTCTTTGCAGTCCATGACGGGCTTGGCCACCACGGGCTTGCCGGCCAGGTAGGTCGGCTTGGACACACCGTAGGGGTTCATGGCGTCGTCAAAACGCTCATAAGGATGCGGAGCGGGCAGGATGAGGTCGGCCAGGGCCGCGGTCTCGTCCATGTAGGTGCTGAAGCTGACCTTGAAGCCGATGTTGCCCATGGCCTTGGCCATGTCGCCCGCCTGGGGCAGGGCGTAGGCCGGATTGGCCTCGTAGATCAGCAGCGCGCCCGGCGTGGCCTTGCCGGTGGCCACGGAGGCCAGGAAGCTCGCGGCGTCCTTGGCGTTCTCGCGGTCGGTGGCGGAGGCGATGGCCTTGGGAGCGGCGGGCAGAAGCGTCATGCCGCCCTTCTGGCCCACGCGGCCCAGAAGCACGTTGAGCGAAGCGCCCGCGACGAAGTCGAGCGCGCCAGCGCCCTGGCCGAAGGAAGCGCCAGCGATGACGAGGGGAGCCTTGGCGGCCTTGATCTTGGCGGCGAGGTCTTTGAGCACCTCGGCCTTGAGGCCGGTGGCCTTCTCGAACACCTCGGCCGTGTACTTGGCGGCCAGCGCCTTGTAATCGCCGAAGTCGGACGCGGAGGAAACCGCGCCGGCGGTGATGAGCGCATTGGCCAGCGCCAGGGAGAAGGCAGTGGTGGCCGTGGGCGGCACGGCAAGGAACTTGTCGCACACGCTTGCGGTGCTGTTCAGCACCGGGCCGGCGTAAACGAACTGGGCGGTCGCCTCGGCCCCGGTGGGGCGGGTGGCGGCGAAGGCCTTCTGGTTGGCCACGGTGGCGCCCCAAGAGTCCAGCGCATCCGCGCCGATCATGAGCACCAGGTCCGCGCCCTCGATGTCGAAGCCGGGCTGGCCGTTGCCGCCCATGAGCTTCACGCCCTTGGAGGCGGTGAACATCTCGCCGGGCATGACGTAGTAGCCGGTGCTGCCCAGGCCCGCGAGCATGGCGCTCAGCACTTCGTTGGCGGTGCCGGTCTCGTCGCCGCTGATGGCGGCGATCTTGCCGTCCTGGCCCTTGAGCGGGGTCAGCTTCTCAACGAGCATGGCCTCGGCGTCTTCCCACTTGATGGCCTCGTACTTGCCCTCGCCCACTTTCTTCATGGGCGACTTGACGCGAGCCGGGCTGTACATGAGCTGGGCGCCGCCCGCGCAAACGGGGCACACGCCGCCCTTGCTCATGGGGTTTTCAGTATTGCCGGTGACGGCGAAAGGCTGCCCGCCAACGGTCTTGACCTTGACGGCGCAACCGGCGGGGCAAAGTTTGCTCAACGCGGACGCGGCTTTCACCTCGCCCTTGGGCACACGCGGAATCCAGCCCCAGTTCTGGGACCAGATGGACGCATCGTCCAGGCCCTGCCAGATGACAGGCGTAAACAGGGTGCCTGCAACGCCTCCCACGACTAATTTGACGAATCCTCTGCGATCCAAACCCATCTTACGCACCCCTCTTTTACTTGTGGCAGACGTGGCAGGCATTGCTGACGCCGTTTTCGGCATGGCAGCGTTCACACTTCCACATTTTCATGGTCTGCTTGCTGTACCCGGACAGCCTGTTCTCGTAATAGACCGGCGGAGTATCGTTCTTCCCCATGTCGGGGTGGCAGGACGTGCACTCCAAGGACTCGTGCGCCTTGTGGCTAAAAATTACGTTGTCGGGCTGGTACTGATAGATGAGCCAGGGAACTTCCTTGCCCGTCTTGGCGTACTTCTCGACATAGACCTGCTCCGCCGGATCGCTGCCCACAACGTCGGCATGGCACTCCATGCACTTCTCGTTGGTCGGGATGCCGGCGTAGGAGCCGTCGTCCCGGAAGGTATGGCAGCTCGAACACTCCATGCCCTGTTCCTGGTGGATTTTGTGGCTGAAGCGGACGGGCTGCGTCTTCTTGCTGTAAATCAAGTCAGGGAAGAGAACCCAGCCTGCGATCACTGCGGCCACAAAGCCGATCACGAAGGGCAACGCCCCCCCACACCCCTTGCACTGTTTCTTTTCCTCCATAACCTCGCCCCATCGCTCCTAGTAGTTACTGGTCAAATTTCGCCACGAAAAACTGCGTTTTCATAAAGGACCATGCTCTTGCGTGTCAAGAGCTTAGGAAATAATTCACGAGTTCTCGTGTTTCACCCGCCCGTATTCGTCATCAAAGCGTACGATATCATCCTCTTCCAGATATGGGCCGCTTTGGATCTCAATGATCTCCAGCGGCACTTTTCCGGGGTTGGCCAGCCTGTGCGTGGTGGCCTTGGCGATGTCTACGGCCTGATTCTCAACGAGCAGGCGCTCCTCCCCGCCGATCTCCACCAGGGCCGCGCCCGAGACGACGACCCAATGCTCGCTTCTGTGGTGGTGCATCTGCAGGCTCAGGCGCGCGCCCGGCAACACCTCGATGCGCTTGATCTTGTAATAGGGTCCTTCCTCCAGAACCGAATAACTGCCCCAAGGGCGCTTCACGGTTAGGTGGCTCTCCACCAAGGGACTGCCCTGGGCCTTCAAAAGCGCCACAACCTCCTTGACCCGCTGCACATCGGTGAGCGGGCAGGCCAAGGTCGCGTCGCGGGTCTGAATCATGATCATGCCGGAAAGCCCCACCACTGCGAGCTTGCCCCCCTTGGAAATGAGCAGGCAGTCGCGGCAGTCTATGGCCAGCACGTCGCCCTGAATGACATTGCCGTTGCCGTCCTTCTTGCCCAGATTGTAGATGGCCTCCCAGTTGCCCAGGTCATCCCAGTCGAAGCGGGCCTCGACCACGGCGATATTCGTGATTTTTTCCACAATGCCGTAGTCGACGGAAAGATTTTTCAACGCGCCGTAGCCTGCGGTCAGCGGCTTTTCGTCCCGGCCGCGCCACCAGGACCAGTGCTCTGGCGCGTGGGCCCGCACGGCCTCCAGAAAATTCCCGGCGCGGAACACGAACATGCCGCTGTTCCAATAATGGCGCCCGCTTTTGAGGAACTCCATGGCCTTTTCGAGCTTCGGCTTCTCGATGAAGCACTCCACGGCATAGGCGCCTTCTTCCAGGCGCTCGCTGCGGGCGATGTAGCCGTAGCCGGTTTCGGGTTTGCGCGGGGTGACCCCGAAAGGTGACGAAAGCGCCCGGCCGCGGCCAGGTTCATGCCCTGGTCGAGGGAGGCCCGCCAGCCCGCCAGGTCCTCCACCAGATGGTCGGAAGGGAACACGGCCACGACGTCGGCAGCGGCCAGATCGGCGTCCTCGTCGTTCTGCCGGGGCACAATGCTGCCAAGCGCCAGCAGAATGGCGGGCAAGGTGTTGCGCGCCAGCGGCTCGGCCAAAACGTGGCCGTCCAGCACCGGGTTCAGACCCTTCAGCTGGCTGCGCACCTCGAACACGTGCTCTTCGTTGGTCACCACCCAGACGTTCTCGGGCGGAAAACTTTCCAGCACGCGGCTTGCGGTCTGCTGCAGCAGCGTCATGTCGCCGTTGAGCGCCAAAAGCTGCTTGGGAAACAACGAGCGCGACAGCGGCCACAGCCGCGTGCCGGAGCCGCCCGCCAAAATCACCGCGTGGCGGGCCGGAGCCTTGCCCGGAGCGCTGGATTTCATCGACATGCGTCACCCCGCTGGGGTTGGGGGTTATTGCCGCGCCCCCGGCATCCGCAAGCGGCGGCTCACAGACAAAGGGCGAATCAAAATCCTTGAGCCGGGGCAGCAGGCGGTCCTTGGGCGAGAGCACGGCGTCCGCGCTGGGCCAGGGAACGCCGATGTCCGGGTCGTTCCACAAAATGCCCGCGTCCGCCTGGGGGGCGTAGGGGGCGTCTACCTTGTAGAGGAATTCCGTGTCCGGCGCGAGGGTGGCGTAGCCGTGGGCGAACCCCTTGGGTAGAAAAAGCCGCAGCATGTTCTTGGCCGAAAGCTCCACGCAATAGTGCCGGCCAAAGGTCGGCGAGCCGCGCCGCAGGTCCACGGCCACGTCGAGGACGCTGCCGCGCACCACCCACACCAGCTTGGCCTGGGCAAAGGGCGGGCGCTGGAAGTGCAGCCCGCGCACGACATTTTGCTGCGTGGAATAGGCGTGGTTGTCCTGTACGAAGCGGGCGCGGATACCCAAGGCGTCAAAGGCGGCCTCACTGTAGGTCTCCAGGAAAAAGCCGCGTTCGTCGCGGAAGACTTTGGGCTCCAAGAGCACAAGCCCCGGCAGGCCCGTTTCGATCAAGCGCATCGGCCAATCGCCCCCTGAAAAATGTTGTATCCGCGTGCCCTAACCGAAAAGCCGGGGCAGCACAACCGCAAGCGCGCCGCGCTCGGCAGGAACGCTTCCCTTTCCTGCCCTTGTCTGCTACTTATCCGTGCCAGAAAGAGGCCACAAACAACGCTGGTCTCACCAGTCAGCCCACGAACGGCGAGGGACCATGAATTCCCTGGACATCATCATCATCGCGATCATCGGCCTCGTGGCCTTCCGGGGCTACCACCGGGGGCTCATCAAAGAGGCCGTCTCCCTGTGCTCGGTTTTCATCGGGCTCTTTGTGGCCTCGCACCTGCACGGCATCTTCGTGCCGCACCTCAAGGTCTATATCGCCAACCAGGGCACGGTGCAGGCCTTAAGCTATCTCATCACCTTCATAGGCACCCTTGTGGCGCTGTGGTTCCTCGTGCGCTTCATGCAGGACGTGCTCAAGGTGGCCATGCTCACCGTGGTGGACAAGATCGCCGGCGCGGGCTTCGGCGCCGTGGAGGGCCTGCTGCTCTCCCTGGTGCTTTTGCTGCTGCTCAAGGCCGTGCTGCCCGGCACCATGGTGGTCAAACAGTCGGCCTTCGCCCAGAAGACGGACCCCGCGCTGGTGCTCTTGGCCAACTTCACGCCAGAGCCCATCCGCGAAACGCTGCAAGAGGGCGGCTTCGCCCTGCCCAAGCCGGCCCCGCTGCCACCGCCGACGCACAAGGCGCTGCCACAGCAGCCCCCCCAGCAGCACAAAAAATCAAAAGACAAGCACAAAATCTAACGCCCGGCCCCGGCCGCAGGCGCATTCCAAGGAGACGGAGCCGTGAACCCGGACGCCCTTTCGATCGCCAAGATTCAAGAAGTCATCGACGCCCTGCTCGGCCCCGGCGGCTGCCCCTGGGACCAGAAGCAGACCCCAAAGAGCCTCTGCGACTACATCATTGAGGAATCCTTCGAGCTGGTCTCGGCCATCCGCGCCGACGACCCGGCCGAAACCTGCGAGGAACTGGGCGACGTGCTTTTTCTGCTGCTGTTCCAGGCCACCCTGGCCGCGCGCGCCGGGCAGTTCGACCTGGGCGACGTGGTGACGCAGAACGCCGCCAAGATGATCCGCCGGCATCCTCATGTTTTCGGCGACACAGTGGTGGCGAACCAGGAAGAACTTCTACGCAACTGGGAGCGCATCAAGCGCGGCGAAAAAGCCGGCAACGGCAAGGTGAACGGCGCCTACGACTCCCTGCCCGTGGGCCTGCCGCCCCTGCTCAAGGCGTACCGCATCCACGCCAAGGCCGCGCGCCTGGGCTTCACCTGGGAAAAGGACGAGGACGCCCGCGCCCAGTTCGACGCCGAGTGGAAGGAATATGAGGAAGCCTGCGCAAGCAACGACGCCGTGCGCATGGAAGAGGAGTTCGGCGACGCGCTGTTCACCCTGGTGGAGCTGGGGCGCAGGCGCGGCATCAAGGCCAACGCGGCCCTGGACTCGGCCAACCTGAAGTTTTTGGCGCGCTACGAGCGCATGGAGGAGCTGGCCCGGGAGCGCGGGCTTGATCTTCTGGAAATGGGGCTCGAGGACAAGAACCGCCTCTGGGACGAAGTCAAAGCCGAGAAAAAGGGCTAGTCTTCGCCCCTGCCCGTGGGCGCCTTTTCCACGCGGGCTATGGCCGCGCGCAGTTCGCGCATGATCTCCGCGTCGCTCACGCTCTCGTGGATGACGATGGAGCCGCTCTGCTTGTAGCGCGGGGGCAGGTTGTTCAGGGTCAGGGCGTAGATGTCCTGAATATCAAGATAGGACGGCTTGTAGTCCAGGTACTCGGTCAGCACCGCGGGCATGAGCTTGGCCACCCGCTCTTCGTTGCGGTTGCGGATGCTGCCCAGGGGCACGCCGTTCACTTCGGAAATCTTCTGCGCCATGCCGCATCCCTCCATACTGCTTCTGGGGCCCGGCAAAAAGTTGGCGGACCAAGGCCTTGGCTCCTCTGTAGCCCATGCGGATTCTTCAGGCAAGGCCCGGCATCGCGCGGCCGTCGCCTGGCGCGCAAAAATGGCGCGCCCGCCCGAAGGCAGGCGCACCCCACGTTCGCATTGCCGCCAGCGTCAGCCTACGCTCCGATATTGATGAAGCTCGACGGGAACTCGTCCTTCAGGGAACGCAGCACCTCTTCGGCTTCCTCGCGGGCGTTGAAGCTGCCCGCCTGCACCACGGAGAGTTCACGGTCGCCGCGCACGGCGCGCACCACGCGCGCTCCGCGGAAGCCAGACTGCACCAGACGGTCCTTAACCTTGCGGGCGTTTTCGTCCTGGGCAAAGGCGCCCACCTGCACGCTGAAGTGCACCCCGCCCTCGTTCATCGCGGGGCTCTGCTGAGCCATTTGCTGCTGCGGGGCGCTCTGCGCCTTGCTCGCCACCACGGGAGCCTTGGCGCGCGCAGACTTGGAATTCTTGACAGGCTCGTCGTCCAGGTTCTTCTCGCCATAGCTCTTGGACTTGCGCGGCGGGCTCTCGGCCGAGGCCACGGCCACGCCCTTGTAGCTGCCGTTCGCGATGACCGGGTTGTCGGCCACGCCCTCCACCCGCACATGGGCCACGCCGTTGTCGGCCATGCCCAGAAGCCGGGCCGAGGCGTACGAAAGATCAATGACGCGGCCTTCCACAAAGGGGCCGCGGTCGTTCACCACCAGTTCAAGCTCACGCCCGTTGTCCAGGTTGGTCACGCGCACCTTGGTGCCCAGTGGCAGGGTCTTGTGCGCGGCGGAAACGCTGAACATGTCGTACGTTTCGCCCGTGGCGGTCTTTTTGCCGTGGAAATCTATGCCGTACCAGGAGGCAAGTCCTTCCTCGCGGAAGCCCATGGCCGACTGCACCGGCCAGTACGTCTTGCCCATGACCGAGTAGGGCTGGGTCTTGGGATCCACCTGCCCGGGCTGGGTCCGGTACACGGTGCGCGGGCGGTCCTGCTTGCCGGCGTACTGCTTGGACTGCCCCGGGGGCGGCGCCTCGGAGTGGACGCGCTGCGACTCGCCGAGGGGCATGTACGCGCACCCGGCAAGGGCGCACAGCGCAACAAGGACAATAGGTCGTATGGTCTTCATCATGTGGGCCTCCAGGCGAACGTGGTTTCGCGTCTCCCCTCCCAGGGCTCCCGCCAAGGCCCGGCTTTTCTGGCCGGACGACACCATGGCGCTCATGGCGGGTACGCATTAACGCCCCCTCAAAGAGGGCAATTTTGACAGAATCTGGCTGCGAAACGCTATCATGCAAACATTGAACCACATTTTTTTCTTGACATCCCGGAGGATGCGGCTCAAAGCTGGCGTTCACTTGTCGTTAAGGAAGGATGCTTGTGCGCTGACTGACAACGACGCAAACTTTTAGAATCATTTCAGGAGCTTAGATTTTTATGGCCAAGTCCATCTATGTCGGCAACATTCCCTTCAGCGCCTCCGAGGACGACCTGCGTAACCTGTTCGCTCAGTACGGCGAGGTCATGTCTGTGAAGTTCATCAACGACCGCGAGACCGGCCGCTTCCGTGGCTTCGGCTTCGTGGAGATGGACGACGCCTCCGCCAAGCAGGCCATCGACGCCCTCAACGGCAAGGAGATCGGCGGCCGCGCGCTTCGCATCAACGAAGCCCAGGAGCGTCAGCCCCGCCCCCGTCGCGACTACTAGCCGCTTCGGAACGCCGGCATAATCACATCCGGCTTCAAGCGCCCCGTCCCGCCCCCGCGGGACGGGGTTTTTGTATTCCCAAACAGCGCAGCTCACGGTCAGCGCGCCTCATTGTGAGGCCGTCACCATGCTGTTGCCCAAGCGCCATTGTCCGGTTACTCTCGTCTTATAAGTTTTCCCCACCTCGTAACGCAGCCCAAAGGAATTTTCCCGCATGAAGATCGCCCGCAATGAAAATCTGCGCAATATCGCCATCATCGCCCACGTTGACCACGGCAAGACCACTCTGGTTGACGGCCTTTTCCGTCAGAGCGGCGTGTTCCGCGAAAACCAGCAGGTCGATGACCGCGTCATGGACAACATGGATCTTGAGCGCGAGCGCGGCATCACCATCGCCGCCAAGAACTGTTCGGTGCGCTGGAAGGGCGTCAAAATCAACATCATCGACACTCCGGGCCACGCCGACTTCGGCGGCGAAGTGGAGCGCAGCCTGGCCATGGCCGGCGGCGCCATTCTTCTTGTGGACGCGAGCGAAGGCCCCCTGCCCCAGACCCGCTTCGTGCTGAAGAAGGCCCTGGACGGCGGGCTGCCCATCATCGTCATCGTGAACAAGATCGACCGCGGCGACGCCCGCCCCGAGGAAGTGCTGAACGAGGTTTACGACCTGTTCATCGACCTGGGCGCGGACGAGCACCAGCTTGAATTCCCCGTTCTTTACGCCATCGGCCGCGACGGCATCGCCCAGACCACCCTGGAAGGCCGCGGCGAGAACCTGCACCCGGTGTTCGACGCCATCATCGAAAAGATCCCGGCGCCCACCTACGACGCCGACGCGCCCTTCCAGATGATCGTCTGCGACCTGGGCTACTCCGATTATCTCGGCCGCCTGGCCATCGGCAAAGTGGTCAACGGCGTGGTCAAGTCCTCCGACGCGCTGGCGTGCATCGGCGAAGACGGCACCCCCAAGGCCCTCAAGGTGACCAAGCTGCAGGTGTACGACGGCGTGCAGCTGGCCAGCGTCGATGAAGCCACCCCCGGCGACATCGCCGTCCTCGCCGGCATCGACGACGTGCACATCGGCGACACCATCTGCACCCGCGACAACCCGCAGGCCCTGCCCCGCATCACCGTGGACGAGCCCACCGTGAGCATGCGCTTCGGCATCAACACCTCGCCCCTGGCCGGGCGCGAGGGCAAGTTCGTGCAGAGCAACAAGATCCGCGAACGCCTGATGAAGGAAGCCCTGCAGAACGTGGCCATCCGCGTGGAAGACGCCGAGGACCGCGACAGCTTCATCGTCAAGGGCCGCGGCGAGTTCCAGATGGCCATCATCATCGAGACCATGCGCCGCGAGGGCTTCGAACTCACCGTGGGCCGCCCGGAAGTCATCTACAAGCGCGACGAGCAGGGCAAGCTCACCGAGCCCATTGAGCGCGTGTACGTGGACTGCGACGAGACCTTCATGGGCATCGTCACCGAGAAGCTGTCCATCCGCAAAGCCCGCATGGTGAACCTGGTGAACAACGGCAAGGGCCGCGTGCGCATCGAATTCAGCGTGCCCTCCCGCGGACTCATCGGCTACCGCGACGAGTTTTTGACGGACACCAAGGGCACCGGCATCATGAATTCCTACCTTGAGGGCTACGGCGAATACCGGGCGACTTCCCCACCCGCTTCACCGGCTCCATCGTGGCCGACCGCGCCGGCGTCGGCGTGACGTACGGCCTGTTCAACCTGGAGCCGCGCGGCCAGCTCTTCGTGGTGCCCGGCGACCCCATTTACGAAGGACTCATCGCGGGCGAGCACAGCCGCGAGAACGACATCGACGTGAACCCGTCCAAGGAGAAGAAGCTCTCCAACATGCGCGCCTCCGGCAAGGACGAGGCCTGCACCCTGACCCCGGTGAAGCCCATGACGCTTGAGCGCGCCATCCACTTCATCCGCGAGGACGAGCTGGTCGAGGTCACGCCCCTGTCGATCCGTCTGCGCAAGGCCGTGCTTTCCGCCCAGAAGCGCCACACCATGCGCGGCTCTTCACTCAAGGCCGAGAGCGAAAAATAGCGGAGGAGAGCCCCCGTGAACCCCTTCCGACTGCTGCTCAAGCCCTCGGCGCGACGCTTCTTCGCCGAGGCCGACGGCCTGGGGGTTCAGCACCGGAAAGAAGCTGCACGGCTACCTCTACCTGCGCTGGCCGTACCTCTACATCCGCCTCATCACCGGCGAGCACCCCCTGGTCAAGTTCATGGCCAGGGGGGCCCGCTGGCTCGACAAGCTCCTCCCCTCACGCGTCGAAAAGCGCCGCAAGGCCCAAAAGGCCAGCCGCGCCGCCACGGGCATCCGCTTCGCGGACACCTACCACGGCAAGGTCATGCCCACGGACGAGGCCATCAAGCTCGTCAAGATCGGCCGCGAGGTGACCGTCACCCAGCCGGAAAGCGTCGTGCCCTATCAGCTCGCGCGCGACATCGTGCTCAAGAATCCGGAGCACATCGTGGTCTTCGACTGCCCCTGCCGCGCCGCGCGCCCCAATCCCTGCACGCCCATGGACGTGTGCATGGTCATGGGCGAACCCTTTGCGGGCATGGTGCTGGAGCACCACAAGAAGCGCGCCCGGCGCATCGACGCCGACGAGGCCGTGGCCATATTGAAGGCCGAGAACGCGCGCGGCCACGTGCACCACGCCTTCTTCAAGGACGTGGCCCTGGGGCGCTTCTACGCATCTGCAACTGCTGCTCCTGCTGCTGCGGAGCCATGGCCGCCCAGCGCCACGGCGTGAACATGCTGGCCTCCTCCGGTTACGTGGTGCAGGTGGACGCCGAACGTTGCGTGGGCTGCGGCAACTGCGCCACCTTCTGCCAGTTCGGGGCGCTCAAGGCGCGCGAGCGCACGTTGCAGATCAAGACCGCGCGCTGCATGGGCTGCGGGGCCTGCGTGAGCAAGTGCCCCAAGCAGGCGCTCTCGCTCAAGGCCGATCCCTGCCGGGGCATGCCGCTTCTGGTGGAGGATATTTTGCGGAGCGCCTCCGGCGGCCAAGGGGCCTGAGACCTCTCACCTCTCCATTTCGCGATGATGGAAGCCCCCTCGCTCCTCCCGCTCCCCCATTGAGGGGGCTGGGGGAAATCATTTCCCCCAGCGGGGTTCAAGGGGCGGCGCCCCTTGCCTGCTCCACGCACCACACTGCAACAGGATGCGCCCATGACCGATGACGCGACACGCACCGGACTGAAGCTGGTGGCGCTGCTGGAGACAGCCAAGGGCGTGCTGGTCCTTGCGGCTGGCTTCGGCCTGCTGACGCTGCTGCACCAGGATGTAGGCCTGGCCGCGGAAGAGCTCGTGCGCCTGTTCCACCTGAACCCGGCCAGCCACACCCCGCGCATCTTCATCGAGGCCGCGGCGAAGCTCACGGACAGCCGCCTGTGGCTGCTGGCCGCCGCCGCCCTGGGCTATTCGCTGGTGCGCTTCGTGGAGGCGGCCGGGCTATGGCTGCGCAAGACCTGGGCCGAGTGGTTCGGCGCCCTTGCCGGCGGCATCTACATCCCCATCGAGATCTACGAACTCTTCGAGCGCGTCACCTGGGCCAGGGTCGCCGTGTTCGCGGTCAACGCCGTCATCGTCGGCTATCTTTCCCGCGAGCTGTGGCGCGGCAAAGCGGCCCGGCGCGGTCTGTAGCCCCCGCCCTGCCCGCTGTTTCCGTTCCGCTTGTTGCAACAGCCCGAAATGACATGCTAGAATAAATAGTACGAATGCGGCTACGTGTAGACTTGCCCCACGCTTCATGCAATCGTGCTATCAAAATTAACGATAGCGAGGGATCCCGCCATGTTCCGCCGGGTTCACGATACCAAGATCCGCACGCGCCTGCTGCTCATCAGCTGCGCCTTCATCATGCCCGTGGCCGTGTTGCTGTACTTCACAGTGGCGGGCATAAACGCCACCATCGCCTCCACCCGGCTCGAAGTCGACGGCAATTTTTTCCAGCGCCCGCTGGAGAAGCTGCTTGTGGCCGTGCCTAAAGCGCAGCGCCTTGGCCTGCGCACCCGCGCGGGCGAAAACACCGCCGCGGCCTGGGACGAAACCGCCCGCCAGGCGGACGCCGCCTTTGCCGAGGTGGAGAAGAACTGGCGCACCGTGGGCGAAGGCCTGCAATTCACGCCCGAGGGCTTGGCCGCGCGCAAGCGCCAGCACCTGGACCTGTCCAAAGTCAAGGCCCAATGGCAGGCCTTGCGGCAAGCCGGCCCCGGGGCGGACATGCCCAAGGAGTATGCCGCGCTCATCCAGGCCATCCGCGACATGATCGCCCACGCGGGCGACACCTCGAACCTCATCCTCGACCCGGACCTGGACAGCTATTATCTCATGGACATCACCCTGCTGGCAGTGCCGCAAACCCAGGCGCGCCTGGCGGACATTCTTGCCGCGGGCGAAACCACCCTGCGCGGCCAGACCCTGACCCCGGCGGATCAGCGGGCCTTCGCGGTCTTCGCCTCGCACCTTGAGGAATCCGACCGCGGCCGCATTCTGGCCAGCGCCCAAAGCTCCCTCAACGAGGACGCGAATTTCTACGGCGCAAGCCCCACCCTTTCCAAAAATCTCGGTCCGGCCGTGGCCGCCTATGACAAGGCCGCCGCGACCTTCATCAAGACCCTTGCGGCGCTGTCGCAGTCCGAGAACCCTGTCGTGGGCTTGGAGGAATTCCGCGCCCAGGGCGAGGCGGCCTTGGCTGCCAGCACCGCCCTGTGGGATGCCGCAACGCCGGAGCTGGACACGTTGCTGGCCGCGCGCATGGCCAGCGCCAGCCACACCCGCGCCCTGTCCCTGGCCCTCACCAGCCTGGCCATTTTGCTGGCCTATGCCCTGGTGTTCGCTCTGTCCAAGGGCATAACCGGGCCGTTGCGCAAGGGCGTGGCCTTTGCCCGCGAGCTTTCCCGGGGCAATTTGGCCGCGCGCATGGACGTGGACCAAAAGGACGAGCTTGGCGAACTGGTCAAGGCGCTGGCCGAAATGGCCGCGCACCTGCGCTCCGTGGTGCGGCAGGTGAACGCCTCTTCCGAGGCCGTGGCCTCCGGGAGTGAGGAGCTCTCCGAATCCAGCGTGACCCTTTCGCAGGGGGCCACAGAGCAAGCCGCAGGCATCGAGGAAGTGTCCTCCAGCGTGGAGGAGATGGCCGTGAACATCCGCCAGAACGCCGAAAACGCCCAGCAGACCGAGCGCATCGCCCTGCAGGCGGCCAAGGACGCGCAGGAAGGCGGCGCGGCCGTGAGCCAGGCCGTGGCGGCCATGAAGAACATCGCGGAGCGCATCTCCATCATCGAGGAGATCGCCCGGCAGACGAACCTGCTGGCCTTGAACGCGGCCATCGAAGCGGCCAGGGCTGGCGAGCACGGCAAGGGCTTCGCCGTCGTCGCGGCCGAGGTGCGCAAGCTGGCGGAGCGCAGCGGCAGGTCCGCCGCGGAGATCAGCGAGCTTTCCCATTCGACCGTCGCGGTGAGCGAAAAGGCGGGCGTGATGCTCGCCAAGCTCGTGCCGGACATTGAGCGCACGGCCGAACTGGTGCAGGAGATCGCCGCGGCCACGGGCGAGCAGACCTCCGGAGCCGAGCAGATCAACCGCGCCATCCAGCAGTTCGATCAGGTGATCCAGCAGAACGCCTCAGCCTCCGAGGAAATGGCCTCGACGAGCGAGGAGCTTTCCAGCCAGGCCCAGCAACTGCAGCGCATCATGACCTTCTTCCGCCTGGGAGCCGACAGCGGGCCAAGCATGGCCGCAACACGCCCCAAGGCCCTGGCCGCAGCGTCCAAGCGCCCGGCGGCAGCCAGAAGCGCGACATCAGAGCGGAATGCGCCCAGCGCCGCGCGAAAAGGCGGCGCATTGCAGGGCGGTTCGCCGGAGCGTGGCGGGACAAAGAACGGCAGAGTGCCGGGCGGAGCGTTGAAGGGTGGAGAGTTGAAGGGCGGCGGCACCCACCTGAACCTGGACGCGGACGACGACAGTGGCTTTGAAAAGTTCTAGCGCCGGAGACGTTCCAGCGCCGGTGCGCAGTTTTTTGCGCGCGGCACGGTCCTGACGGGCACGATCCTCGGGCGACTGCGCCGCAGCTGAGGCATTCCGTGCGCGTCCTCCCCCGATGGTGCCGCTGCTCGGAGATGCCGCGTCATCAAAAGGCCCCTGCGCCGAAATGCCCACATTAGAATCGCCGCTGCCGGAAGACTTCGAGGCGCTCCATGCCCTAAGCTCGCCGCTCTCCGATAACGCAGCTGCCGAGACGAAGCGTGGTCAAGAAGTGCCGCTGCATTAAATGCCACCGCGATGACACGCCAGCCGGGCCTTCCCACGCAATCGCGACTGCCGAGAAGCAGCTTTGCCTAAAAGAGCCGCTGCTTAGAAATGTCGGATGATGCGCCGCAGCATGTCCACAAACAGCGGCAGCTCCTCCGGCGCAAGGGCCCCGGCCATGTCCTGAGACAGTTGCCCGTGCAGCTTGTGGTGCTCCTCGAAAAGCCGCCTGCCCGCCGGGGTCAGCCCCACCTGGATGGACCGACGGTCCATGGCGTTGGGCTTGCGCTCCACCAGTTCGCCGCGCTCCAGCCTGTCCGCCAGCACGGTGAGCGAGCCTGTGGTCACGCCCATCTTCTCGGCCAGCTCCTTCATGCGCAGATCGCCGCTGGAGCCCAGGATCTCCAACGTGTGCATCTGCTGCAGGGTGATGCCCGTCTCGCGCACAACGCCCTGTTCCCAGGACGAGAAGCGCTCATAGAATTCAATGAGCAGCCTGGTGAATTCCTCCGTCTCCTGCTGCTCCGCGCAATGGCATTCGCCGCTCTTCATCACTTGCTCCCTCCCGCTTCAGGGGCGAAGGCCCCGGCTGTGCGGTCCTTGTACAAAAGAAGGCTGGCCGAGGCCAGAACCACGAGAATGCTCCCGGCATTGTGAAACAGTGAGGCGGCGATGGGCGACAATAGCCCGGTCATGCCGCCGTAGACGGCCACGGTGTTGGACAAAAGCCCCAGGCCGATGTTCGCCTTGATGACCGTGAGCATGCGCCGCGCCAGCCCCACCAAAAACGGCAGGCGGGTGATGTCGTCGCGGGTGAGGGCCATGCCCGCCGTCTCCAGGGCCACGTCCGTGCCCGCGGCCGCCATGGCCACGCCGATGTCGGCCCGGGCCAGCGCCGGAGCGTCGTTCACGCCGTCGCCCACGTAGAGCACCTTGCTGCCCTGCCCCTGCCAGTCGGCGATGACGTCCAGCTTGTCCTGCGGCTTGAGCCCGGACCAGACATCCGTGAGCCCGAGGGATTCCGACACGTTGCGCACGGCCGAGACCTCGTCGCCGGAAAGAATGCCCAGCCGGACGAACCCGACCCCGCGCAGGGCCTGCAAGGTGGCCCGGGCCATGGGCCGCGGCGTGTCCGCCACGGCGAGCAGCCCCAGGGGGCGGTCGTCCTCCAGCACGATGAGCGCCGTTGCCCCGCGCGCGCGCATGGCGGCCAGCCGTTCGCTCAACTCCGGCGGCAATACCCGCCCGGCCAAAAGCGCAGGCCCGCCAACCTCCACGCTGTGCCCGCCGGAATGTTCCTCGCAGGCCAGCACGCCGCGCACGCCCAGGCCCACCTCGGCCACCACGCCCTTGGCCTCGGCCAGGGCAAGGCCGCTGGCCTGCGCCGCGCGCAGCACGGCCCGCGCCAGGGGGTGCAGGCAATGGCGCTCCACGCCCGCGGCTGCGGCCAGCACGGCGTCGGCGCTCACGCCATCGGCCGGGGCCACCTCCACCACGCGCGGCTCGCCCAGGGTCAGGGTGCCGGTCTTGTCGAACAATGCCGCGTCGGCCTGGGCCACGGCCTCAAGCTGCGCGCCGCCCTTCACCAGCACGCCGGCCCGCGCGGCCCGCGCCACGGTGGCCACTGTGGCGGTGGGCGCGGCCAGCAGCAAGGCGCAGGGGCACCCGGCGACCAGCACGGCCACGGCGCGGGAGACCTCGCCGCTCAAGCCCCAGGCCAAACCGGCGCAGGCCAGCACCACAGGAGTGAACCACTGGGCATAGCGGTCCACCATGCGGGCCGACCGGGGCTTGTGCGCCTCGGCTTCCTCCACCAGGCGCATGACGCGGCCCAGTGTGGTGTCTGCCCCAACGCGCAGGGCCTCGATCTCGATGACGCCGTTGTAGCTCAGACTGCTGGCGAGAACGGTTTCGCCCACGCCGCGCTCGCGGGGGATGGACTCGCCCGTGATGCTCGACTCATCCACGGCCGTGGCGCCGGAAACAATCACCCCGTCCACGGGAATGCGCTCGCCGGGGCGCACCAGGAGACGGTCGCCCTGGCGCACCTGATCCACATGCACCGTGCGCGGACCATCCGGCGTCAGCAGGCTGGCCTCCTGCGGGGTCATGCCCGCAAGGGCCTGGATGGACCGCCGCGCGGAATCGCTGATGGCCTCCTCCACCTGGGAGCCCAGGGCCATGATGAAGCCCACCACGGCGGCGGTGAGCGCCTCGCCCTGGGCCAGGGACGCGACGATTGCCAGGGCCACGAGCTCGTCCACGTTCACCCGGCGCTCAAAAAGCCCCTTGGCCGCGCCCCAGATGATGGGCACGCCGGTGAGACACACCGACGCCAACGCCAGCGCCATGCCTACCCATTCGAGATTTTTTCCGGGCGCAAGGCTTGCCGCGTCCCAGACGTATGCGCCAAGGGCCAAAAGCCCGGCGGCAAGGCACTGGATGACCTCACGCCGCTGGAACAGTTCGCGGTATTCGCCAAGGTGAGAAAAACGGCCGATCATGCTTGCGCCTCCAGAAACAACTTGTCGCCGCGGTGGCGGCGTGACCTTCCACCTGAACGCGAGATACATTTATTTGAGTGTATTTTGATAGTCAAGATATTCTGCCGTAAAAAACCTGCCGGGGGGGTCGGAAGGACAGCATTGGAAGGAGAATGCTGTACCGGGCGGCTTTCGGCAGGTTGGGAGGCTATTCTGATGAGCTGACCCCGGACGCGCGCGGCGCAGTTCGCTCGCGTCCGGGGTCAGCTTGAGAGGGGCGGAATCAGTCCCAGTTCGCGCCGCCGGGGATGTCCGAGGCGTACCGGGCTTCGTGGTTGACGGTCTTCAGTTCGGCTTCAAGCTGGGCCACGCGGCCTTCAAGCTCGCGCAGGCGTGCGGCGTCTGCCTCGGACCTGACAGCGGGCTGGGCGGCGGCGGGTTTGGCATCGCCGAAGTCTTCCTTCAGCAGGGTATGGTCCATTTTGTTGCAGGCCGTGCTGACGAAGAGCATCAAAAAAAAGAAAAGTCTGATAAAGGCAAGGCTGACGCGGTCCATTTTCTCGTCCTCATTTGCGGCTGTGCTATTTTCATGAATACGGGCGCAGGCTTGAGGGGCTGCTGCCGCGCGGCTCACAGGTGGCACATTGCGGCGGCTGGCGGGTGTTGTAAATGTGGAAGATATTGAGTATGCCTTCGCCATAGACGAAGGCTACATCCCGATCACCCAGTCCCCGCGCGGCAGGAGAACATATATGTCTTTTGATCTCACAGACTTACGTCTATTCCTCCACATAGTGGAGAGCGGCAGCATCACCAACGGGGCGGAGCTTTCGCACCTGGCTCTGGCATCCGCCAGCGCACGCATCCGCGGCATGGAGAATCTGCTTGAGGTGGAGCTGCTTGCGCGCGGCAGGCGGGGCGTCACGCCCACCCAGGCGGGGCGGGCGCTGGTGCACCACGCGCGCATCGTGCTGGCCCAGTGGGACCGCATGCTTGGCGACATTGGCGAATACGCCAAGGGGCTCAAGGGGCACATCCGCCTCTTGTGCAACACCGCGAGCCTGACGGAGTTCCTGCCGGAAATCCTGTCGTCCTACCTGACCAACCACCCCAACGTGAGCATAGACATCCACGAGCGCCTGTCCTCCGAGATCGTGCAGGACGTGGTGGACGGCAAGGCCGATGTGGGCGTCATGGCCAAGGGCTCCGACGTGGGCGAATTGGAAACCTTTCCCTTCCGCACCCTCACCTTCGTGATCACCGTGCCGCCCGGGCACCCGCTGGCCGGGCGCAAGAGCGTGTCCTTCAGCGAGGCCCTGGAGCACGAGTTCGTGGGCCTGGCTGAAGGCAGCCCCCTGCAACGCTACCTGGAGGGCCACGCCGCGCGCCTGGGCAAAGAAATGAGCTACCGCGTGCGCCTGCGCGGCTTTCTGGCCGTGGGCGGCATGGTGGAGAACAACATCGGCATAGCCATCATGCCCGACAGCGCCGCCCTGCGCTGCCAGCAGACCATGGACCTGCGCACCGTGCGCCTTTCCGACTCATGGGCCACCCGCGACATTCTGCTCTGCGTGCGCCGTTTTGGCGAACTGCCCGTGCATGTGCGCGAGCTGGTGGACATGCTGCGGGCCTGACCCCGTCCGCGTCGCCCCTCAACGCAGGGACAGTTTCAATCGTATGATTCAATCATTTGTTTGACAGCGTTCTTTTTCCACAGTAGGGGTATCGCATGCAGCCACGCACAACCCTCCTCCAGCGCGTTCCGGTCAAGGCCCGGCTGGCTCTCCTCGTCCTGCTTCTGGCAGGTTTTGGAGCCCTGGGCTACAGGCTCGTCGCCCCTGCCGCGGGCGAGGTCTATCAGGGCTACGTGGAGGCGGACTACGTGCACGTGGCCTCGCCCGTGGCCGGCGCCCTTTCCGAGCTGCGCGTGCACCGCGGCCAGCAGGTGGACGAGAACGCGACACTGTTCATACTGGAGCAGGACTATGAGCGCGCCGCCCTGGCCGTGGCCGCCCACACCCTGCAACAGGCGGCGGACAAGCTCGCCAACGCCATGAAGGGCCAACGACCGACCGAACTCGCCACCATCGGCGCGCGCCTGGGCCAGGCCGACACAAGCATGCGGCTGGCCGAAACGGAGTATAAGCGCCGCAAGCAGCTCTATGCCGAGCGCACCATCTCCACGGAGGAGATGGACCGCGCGCGCGCCGACTATGAGCTCAAGGTGCAGCAGGTGCGCGAGATGTCGGCCACGCTCTCCACCGCCAAACTGGGCTCCCGCTCGGACGAAGTGAGCGCGGCCAAGGCCGAGGTGGAGGCCGCCAAGGCCCGCGTGGAGCAGGCGGCCTGGACGCTGAACCAGAAGACCCAGAACGCGCCGCAGAAGTCCCTGGTGTTCGACACGCTCTTCAGCCAGGGCGAATGGGTGCCTGCTGGCAAGCCTGTTGCGGTGCTGCTGCCCGCCGCCAATATCAAGGTGCGCTTCTACGTGCCGGAGGAAGCCGTGGGCCGCCTTGCGGTCGGCCAAGAGGCCCAGGTGCGCATGGACAAGGTCGCGGGCGCGGTGCCGGTGCGCATCAGCTACATTTCGCCCCAGGCGGAGTACACCCCGCCCATTCTCTTCTCCAGCCAGAGCCGCGCCAAGCTGGTGTT